>Ga0209107_10000488_pt1 | contig 23064 bp, 13 predicted proteins | sample LakErihyJuly2011_2_FD_187460 | JGI IMG/M metagenome (GOLD analysis project Ga0209107, IMG submission 187460) | Freshwater microbial communities from dead zone in Lake Erie, Canada - CCB hypolimnion July 2011 (SPAdes) (version 2) | ecosystem: Environmental > Aquatic > Freshwater > Lentic >...
GCGTGCATGCAGGCGCCAAAGAGTTGCTCGGGGGTGGTGGCTTGAGAGGGGTTCATCGTCATGCTCCTTCCGGTGCGCGAACATCCGCGTGCCTTCATCTTCTCCGAACCGAAACTCATGCAACGCAGGGCATTCACCGACGCGCTTTGCGCCATGCGGCAAAGCCCGGCAAACCCCGGGTGAAGCCCACCACCCGATCGCGGGGGCGCCCGTTGGCCTGGCACCGTGTTCACCCGAACTGGGGCCAAAACACCCTGTTGTTGCGCGGCGCCGTGCCGATAAAACAAAGGTGCCCACCCTGATCCCCCCTGACGCCATGCTGTCTGACGTCCACCCCGCCAACGAGCCACAGTCCGAGCCCGCTTTCGACGCCCTGGCGCGCCTGGCCGCCCTTGCCCTGAGCGCCTCGGCCCACCAGCCAGCGGCCGCGCAAGTGCAGGCCCAGAGCGATCTGCAGACCCTGGAACAGGCCCTGCAAGAAAGCGAACGCCGCGGCCAACGCCTGCAGACCCTGGCCCTGAGCGACGCCCTCACCGGCCTGAGCAACCGCGTGCACTTCGAACGTGCCCTGACCGCCGAGCTGGGCCACGCCATGCGCATGGACAGCCCCTTCACCCTGCTGCTGCTCGACCTGGACGGCTTCAAGGCCATCAACGATGGCTTTGGCCACGCCGCGGGCGACGAGGTGCTGCGCGAGGTCTCGCAACGTATCACGCAGCAGATGCGCCTGGGCGATGTGCTGGCGCGCCTGGGAGGCGACGAATTCGGCATCGTCATGCGCGATGGCAGCGACGATGCGGCCAAGGCGCTGGCGCGGCGCATCGTCAAGGCGGTGTCCCAGCCCATCACGCTGGGCAGCGGCGACGAGGTCGGTGTGGGCGTGTCGATCGGCCTGGCCGCCTACGCCAACCATATCACCAGCGTGCGCACCCTGATGGGCCACGCCGACCAGGCGCTCTACCAGGCCAAAAAGCAGAACGAGCGCCGCTGGAAGATGTTCGTGGGCATGCGGGCCTGAGGCCGGACGGCGCCCTGGCAACGGTCAGGCCGCCGCGTCCTTCGGCCGCTTGGCCGCCAGGCTTTCGCGGCTGCGCGCGTTGATGAGGCGCAGCTCGGCCAGGGAGGCCTCGATCTGGGCGCGCTTGGCTTCCAGCTCGGCAATCGCCGCATCGGTTTTCTCGATCACGTAGGTCAGCTGCTGGATGCGGCCTTCGCCGTGCTGGCCGTACATGTCCAGGTAGTGCTTGATCTCGGACAGCGGCGAGCCCAGCGACTTGGCCCGCAGGATGCGCATCAGCCGGGCGCGGTCCACCTGGTTGTAGACGCGGGTGCCGTTGATGCGGCGCGGCGCCAGCAGGCCCTTGGTTTCGTAGAAGCGCAGGGCGCGCGGCGACACCTTGTAGAGCTCGCACACCTCGGCGATGCCCATGAGCGCGTCGGTGTCGCGCTCGTCGTGGTCTTCCAGGGCCCAGGAGGGCGGGAGGTTCACTGGCACGTCACCCGCCACACCGGCATCCTTGCCCAACCCTTGTTCTGCTTTCGATTTCACTGCTTGCCTCGTGCTTCGTGCTTTGTCCTGTGAGCACGGCTTGCCCCTGTCGCGGGGTGCCGTCATTTGCCTGACGCGCATGGTAAGTCACGAACGCCAGCGGAGGGGCCATGCGCCGTCATGCCATGACCTCGTGAAAGGCTAAGGGCGACGCCTGCCCCTTCACATAGGTAGTTCACCCAATCAGCATCTTGTTGACGTTAACGTCAAGCACCACTACAGTGGCAAGGCCTCACCCAAGGACCCGCCTCAAGATGCCTGCCCTGCGCTCCGCCCTCACGCCCAAGTCGGCGCCCTTCCAGACCAACGTCGCCCGCATGCACGAGCGCCTGGCGCAGGTGCGCGCCCTGGAAGCCCTGGTGCGCGACGGCTCGGCCGAGAAACGCCCCAAGTTCGACCAGCGCGGCCAGTTGCTGCCCCGCGAGCGCGTGGCCCGCCTGATCGACCGTGGCACGCCCTTCCTGGAGCTGTCCACCCTGGCCGGCCTCGGCATGCACGACGACGACGGCAAGAAAAGCGTGCTGGGTGGCGGCACCGTCATCGGCATCGGCGTGGTGGCCGGCAAGCGTTGCCTGGTCACGGCCTCGGACTCGGCGCTCAAGGGCGGCACGGTCTCGCCCATGGGCTTGAAGAAGGCGCTGCGCGCGCAAGAGATCGCCCGCGAGAACAAGCTGCCCCTCATCGGCCTGGTCGAGAGCGGCGGTGCCAACCTCATGTACCAGGCCGACATCTTCGTGGAAGGCGGCAAGAGCTTCGCCAACCAGGCGCGCATGTCGGCCATGGGCATCCCGCAGATCGCGGTGGTGCACGGCTCCAGCACCGCCGGTGGCGCCTACCTGCCCGGCCTGTCGGACTACGTGGTGCTGGTCAAGGGCCGCAGCAGCATCTACCTGGCCGGCCCCCCGCTGGTGAAGGCCGCCATCGGCGAAGACGCCACCGACGAAGACCTGGGCGGCGCCGAGATGCACGCCAGCGTGACCGGCCTGGGCGAGTACCTGGCCGACAACGACGCCCACGCCATCGCCCTGACGCGCGAGCTGGTGGACAAGCTGAACTGGGACAAGGTGGGGGACGCGGTGCGCGAGCCCGCCACCCAGGTGGCGCCCCCGCTGTACGCCGAAGAAGAGCTGATGGGTTGCATCCCGGCCGACGACCGCGAGCCCTTCGACAGCCGCGAGGTCATCGCGCGCATCGTCGATGGCTCCGACTTCCTGGAGTTCAAGGCCAACTACGGCAGCGAGACGCTGTGCGGCCACGCCCGCATCCACGGCCACCTGGTCGGCATCATCGGCAACAACGGCCCGATCCAGCCGCAGGGCTCGACCAAAGCGGCGCAGTTCATCCAGCTGTGCGACCAGTCCGGCACGCCGCTGGTCTTCCTGCAGAACACGACGGGCTACATGGTGGGCGCGGCGGCCGAACACGGCGGCGCCATCAAGCACGGCTCCAAGATGATCCAGGCCGTGGCCAATGCGCGCGTGCCGAAGTTCACCGTCACGCTCAATGGCTCCTTCGGCGCGGGCAACTACGGCATGTGCGGCCGCGGGTTTGATCCGCGCTTCATTTTCAGCTGGCCCTCGGCGCGCACCGCCGTGATGGGCGGCGCGCAGGCCGCGAAGGTGATGGAGATCGTCACGCGCGGCAAGATGGAACGCGCCGGCATGCCCGTCAACGACGCGATGCTCGAAGGCATGTCCAACGAGATCAAGAAGCGCCTGGACGCCGAGAGCAATGTGCTGTTCGGCACGGCCCGCCTGTGGGACGACGGCGTCATCGACCCGCGCGACACCCGCCGCGTGCTGGCCCTGTGCCTGGACCTGGCACGCGATGCCGAGCAGCGCCAGCTGCGCCCCAACACCTTTGGCGTGGCGCGCTTCTGAGCCCAGCCCCAGCCCGACCGCGCCCCGTCCCAAACACCACAAGACCACCGACACCCGAGGAGACACCCCATGCAATTCACCGCCGAACACCGCGCCCTGGCCGAGACCGTCAAGCGCTTCTGCGAGCAGGAGATCAACCCCCACGTCAAGGACTGGGAAGCCGCCGAGACCTTCCCCGCCCACGAGGTCTTCAAGAAGATGGGCGCGCTCGGCCTGCTGGGCGTCAAGTACGACACCGCTTACGGCGGCATGGGCCTGGACTTCTCCTACTCGATGGTGGTGGCCGAAGAGCTGGGCGCCATCCCCTGCGGCGGCGTGCCCATGGCCATCGGCGTGCAAACCGACATGTGCACCCCGGCACTGCACCGCTTCGGCTCGGACGAGCTCAAAAAAGAGTACCTGGCCCCGGCCATCGCGGGCGACATGGTGGGCTGCATCGGCGTGTCGGAAGTCGGTGGTGGTTCGGACGTGGCCGCGCTGAAGACCTCGGCCCGGCATGACGGTGACGACTACGTCATCAACGGCGCGAAGATGTGGATCACCAACGCCACCCAGGCCGACTGGTGCTGCCTGCTGGCCAACACGTCGGAAGGCCCGGTGCACAGCAACAAGTCGCTGATCATCGTGCCGATGGACGCCAAGGGCATCACCACGCAGAAGATCAAGAAGATCGGCATGAACTCGTCGGACACGGCGCAGATCTTCTTCGACAACGTGCGCGTGCCGCGCCGCAACCTCATCGGCACCGAAGGCACCGGCTTCATGATGCAGATGATCCAGTTCCAGGAAGAGCGTCTGTACGGTGCGGCCAACTCCCTGAAGATGCTGGACAAGCTGATCGACCTGACCATCGACTACTGCAAGGAGCGCCACACCTTCGGCACGCCCTTGATCCACAACCAGGTCATCCACTTCCGCCTGGCCGAGTTGCGCACCGAGGTCGAGCTGCTGCGCTCGCTGGTTTACCGCGCCGTGGACGACTACGTGGGCGGCGCCGACGTGACGCGCATGGCCTCGATGGCCAAGCTCAAGTGCGGTCGCCTCATCCGCGAAGTGGCCGACAGCTGCCTGCAGTACTGGGGCGGCATGGGCTTCACCTACGACAACCCCATCTCGCAGGCCTACCGCGATGGCCGCCTGGTGTCGATCGGCGGTGGCGCCGACGAAATCATGCTGGGCATCATCTGCAAGTTCGAGGGCACGTTGCCCAAGAAGGCTCGTTGAGAGAGGCCCGCTGAGATGAGCTTCACCACCCTCCAGGTCCAGACCACCCAAGGCGTCTGCACCCTCACGCTGAACCGGCCCGAGGTGCGCAACGCCATGTCGCTGGCCATGGTCAACGAGCTGCTGCAGGCCTTGCAAGCGGCCGAGCAGGACCCGGGCGTGCGTGCCATCGTGCTGCGCGGAGCCGGCGGCCATTTCTGCGCGGGCGGCGACATCTCGGACATGGCCCAGGCCCGCATGAAGCTGGCCCAGCAGCAGGCCGACGCTCAGCCGGCGGGCCCCAACCCGGTGGCCGTCACCAACGCGGCTTTCGGGCGGCTGTGCCTGGCCTATGCGCGCAGCCCGCTGCCCATCGTCACGGTGCTGGAGGGCACGGTGATGGGCGGCGGCTTCGGCCTGGCCTGCGTGTCGGACGTGAGCCTGGCGCTGGACACCGTGAGCTTCCGCCTGCCCGAAACCGCGTTGGGCATCATCCCCGCGCAGATCGCGCCCTTCCTGGTCGAGCGCCTGGGCTACGCCGAGGCCAAGCGCCTGGCCGTGACCGGCGCCAAGGTCGGTGCGGCCGAGGCGCTGACCATCCGCCTGGTGCACGAGGTTCATGGCGATGCCACCGCGCTGGACGCGGCCCTGCAGCGCACGCTGGCCAGCATCCTGGCCTGTGGCCCCCAGGCCATCGCCACCACCAAGAACCTGCTGTCGCACGCGCGCCTGACCCCGCCCGAGCAACTCATCGACGACGCGGCGGCCCTGTTCGCCTGCGCCGTGCTGAGCGACGAAGGCCAGGAAGGCACCATGGCCTTCATGCAAAAGCGCAAGCCAAGATGGGCATGACCCCCCTGCGCGCTCCGCGCGCCCCCCTCCAGGGGGGCACCACCGATGGCCCGGCAAAGCCGGCTCCATGGTGGTCGTTGGGTCAGGGGCAGTGAGAACAACGAGGACACCATGCTCAAAAAAATATTGATTGCGAACCGTGGGGAAATCGCCTGCCGCGTCATCCGCACCGCCCGCAAGCTGGGCTACCGCACGGTGGCCGTGTTCAGCGAAGCCGATGCGCAAGCCCCGCACGTGGCCCTGGCCGACGAGGCCGTGTGCATCGGCCCGGCCGCCGCGGCCGAGTCCTACCTGAAGGTGGATGCGCTGCTGGCCGCCTGCCGCCAGACCGGCGCCAACGCCCTCCACCCCGGCTACGGTTTCCTGTCGGAGAACGCCGACTTCGCCCAGGCCTGCGCCGACGCGGGCGTGGTGTTCATCGGCCCCAGCCCAGAAGCCATCCGCGTGATGGGTGACAAGGCCGGCGCCAAGCGCGCCATGATCGAAGCGGGCGTGCCCTGCGCGCCCGGTTACCTTGGCGACAAGCAGGACGACGCCACCCTGACCGAGCAGGCCGAGCGCATGGGCTACCCCTTGCTGGTCAAGGCCGTGAGCGGCGGCGGTGGCCGCGGCATGCGCCTGGTGCACGAAGCCAGCGAACTGGCCCAGGCCATCACCAGCGCGCGCCGCGAGGCCCAGAACGCTTTTGGCGACGGCACGCTGATGCTGGAGCGCCTGGTGCTGGACGGCCGCCACATCGAGATCCAGGTCTTCGCCGACAGCCACGGCAACGCCGTCTACATCGGTGAGCGCGACTGCACGGCCCAGCGCCGCCGCCAGAAGGTCATCGAGGAATCGCCCTCACCCGTGGTCAGCCCCGCCATGCGCGAGCGCATGGGCCGCGACGCCGTGCTGGCCGCGCAGGCCATTGGCTACTGCGGCGCCGGCACCATCGAGTACATCGTTGACCAGGACCTCAACCACTATTTCCTGGAGATGAACACGCGCCTGCAGGTCGAGCACCCGGTGACCGAGATGGTCTCGGGCTTCGACCTGGTCGAGTGGCAGCTGCGCGTGGCCGATGGCCAGCCCCTGCCCGTGCGCCAGGAAGACATCGTGCTGAGCGGCCATGCCATCGAGGCACGCCTCTACGCCGAAGACCCCTACGCCGGCTTCGCGCCGCAAACCGGCCCCGTGCAGTGGTGGCGCCCGCAGCAGGCGCTGTTCGATGGTGTGCGCATCGACGATGGCATCCGCGAGGGTGGCGAGGTCACGCCGCACTACGATCCGATGGTGGCCAAGCTCATCGTGCACGGCCGCGACCGCGCCGATGCCATCCGCCGCCTGATCGCCACGCTGGACGACACGCCCTTGCTGGGCTTGCGCCAGAACGCCCGCTTCCTGCGCGAGCTGGTCGACCACGACCGCTTCCGCGCCGGCACCATGACCACCACGCTGATCGACCAGTGGCTCACCGACGGCGAGCCCTTGCTGCAGCGCCCGGTCGCGTCCGACGAGGCCTGGCTGCTGGCCGGCGCCTTGTTCGCAGCGCGCCAACAAGGGTCACAGCATGCGCCACAGCTGCTGCGCGCCGACAGCGTCACCGCCTGGGACATCCCCCTGCAGCAAGACACAGTCAAGCGCACGCTGCGTGTGCAGACCGCGTCTGGCCCTGCCGCGGCCGGCGCCTACCGCGTGGCCCTGAGCCCCACCGACACACCGCACACCCTGCGCGTGCTGGGCCAGGACGCCGAACGCGGCGAGGCCCGCATCGCGCTGGCGGGCGTGCAGCGCCGCGTGCGCGCCGTGTGGCTGGCTGCGGGCAACGACGAGCAACTGCACCTCGTCATCGACGCCGCGGTCTTCGTTTTCAGCGAGGTCTCGGCCTGGCCGAACCAGGGCAGCGCGCAAGACCCCAGCCGCGCCATCGCGCCAGTGGCCGGCACCGTCACGCAGGTGCTGGTGAAACCCGGCGACACCGTCACCGAAGGCCAGCCGCTGCTCAGCATCGAGGCCATGAAGATGGAAATGTGGCTCAACGCCCAGGCCCCGGGCGTGGTCAAGGCGGTGCATGCGCAGCCCGGCGACCAGGTGCAGGCCAAGGCCCTGCTGATCGACATCGAACTCACCAAGGAAGACTGACATGGACAAGGCCATCCTGACCTGCGCGCTGACCGGCGTGCTCACCGACCCGGCACAACACCCCGTGCCCGTGACCGCTGCCCAGATGGCCGCCGCCGCGCGAGAGGCCTTCGACGCGGGCGCGTCCATCATGCACGTGCACCTGCGCCGCCAGGAGCCCGGCATGGGCCGCTTCCCCAGCTGGGACCCGGCCGTGGCCTGCGAGATCGACACCGCCATCCGCGCCGCCTGCCCCGGCGTCATCATCAACCTGACCACCGGCGTGGTCGGCCCCGACATCTCCGGCCCGAGCGCCTGCATCCGCGCCGTGCGCCCGGAAATCGCCGCCTGCAACGCCGGCAGCCTGAACTACCTCAAGATCAAGGACAACGGCCAATGGGCCTGGCCCCCGATGCTGTTCGACAACCAGGTCGACAAGGTCCAGGCCATGATCGCGGTGATGAACGAGACCGGCACGCGCCCCGAGTTCGAGTGCTTCGATGTGGGCATCGTGCGATCGGTCGAGATGTACCAGAAGGCCGGCATCGCCGACCACCTCGAATACAACTTCGTCATGGGCGTGGCCTCGGGCATGCCGGTGGACGCCGACCTGCTCAAGCTGCTGGTCAAGTACCGCAAGCCGGACACCGTCTGGCAGACCACGCTGATCGGCCGCGAAGAGATCTGGGCCGTGCACCAGGCCACCGCCGACCTCGGCGGCATGCTGCGCACCGGTGTGGAAGACACCTTCTACCTGCCCGGTGGCGAGCGCACCTCGGGCAACGGCCAGCTCATCGAAGCCCTGGCCGCCTGCGCACGCCGCGCCGGCCGCGAGGTGGCCTCGCCCGCGGAAGCCCGCGCGATGCTGGGCCTCCAGGCCGCGTCGGCGCACGGCGTGCGGGTCGCCTGAGCGGCATCACCCGCCCAAACGCTCAGTCCAGCGCTCAGTCCAGCGCTCAGTCCAGCGCTCAGCCCAGCCCTCACCCCACGCGCCCGCCGCGGTACAGCCGCCACGTCCCCCGGCCGGCCTCCTTGGCCTTGTAGAGGGCCGCGTCCGCGTGGCGGACGAGGGTTTCGCCGTCCTGCCCATCGTCGGGGAAGACGCTGATGCCCACGCTGCAACCGATGAGCGCGTCCTGCCCACCCGGCAGGTGGAAGGGCTGCTGCAGGCGCTCGATGATGGCGCGGGCCACCACCTCGGCGCCCTCCACGCTGGCCAGGTCTTCCAGCACGATGACGAACTCGTCGCCGCCCAAGCGGGCCACGGTGTCGTTCTCTCGCAGGTGCAGGCGCAGGCGCTGGGCCGCGGCCTTCAGCAGTTCGTCGCCGGCCTCGTGGCCGTACTGGTCGTTGACGGCCTTGAAGCGGTCGAGGTCCAGGAACATGACGGCGCAGATGCGTTCGGTGCGGTGCGCTCGCTCCAGCGTGTGCGCCAGGCGCGAGTGCAGCAGCAAGCGGTTGGGCAGGTCGGTCAGCGCGTCGTGGTGGGCCAGGTGCTCCATCTGCGTTTCGGCGTGTGCGATGCGCGTGATGTCGGTGAACACGCCCACGAAGTTGACGATCTGGCCGCCCTCGTCGCGCACCGCGCTGATGGTCAACCAGCCCGGGTAGATTTCACCGCCCTTGCGGCGGTTCCAGATCTCGCCTTGCCAGCTGCCGAACTCGGTGATGTCGCGCCACAGGTTCTGGAAGAAGTCGCGGTCGTGGCGGCCTGAGGCCAACAGGCTCAGCTTGCGCCGCTTGACCTCGGCCTCGGTGTACTCGGTGACGCGCTCGAAGGCCGGGTTGACGACCAGCACGCGGCCGTCGGCATCGGTGATGGCCACGCCCTCCTGCGTCGAGCGGAACACGGTGGCGGCCAGGCGCAAGCGCTCTTCCTGTTCGTGGTGGGCCGTGATGTCGCGCGTGACCTTGGCAAAGCCCTTGACGTGGCCCTGGGCGTCGCGCATGGCCGTGATCAGCACGCTGGCGCGGAACACCGTGCCGTTCTTGCGCACGCGCCAGCCTTCCTCGCGGTACTGGCCGGTGATCAGGGCCGTGGCCAGCGCCTGCTCGGGCACGCCGGCTTCGCGGTCTTTCTCGGTGTAAAAGCGCCCGAAGTGCTGGCCGATGATTTCCTCGGCCTGCCAGCCCTTGATGCGGGCGGCCCCGGCGTTCCAGGTCATGACCATGCCGCGGTCGTCCAGCATCAGGATGGCGTAGTCCTTGACGCCCTCGACCATCAGGCGGAAGCGCTCCTCGCCTTCCGAGATGGTGGCCGCCAAGCCGTGCGCCATCGCGTTGGCACGTTCGCGCGTGAACAGCAGCACCCAGGTCAGCGCGCACAGCATCACCCCCGTCAGCGCCACGCCCACCATGGCCAGCCCACGGTACACGCGGCGATCGGACAAGGGGTAGCTGGCCAGGGGCTCGAACTGCACACGCCAGATGCGCCCGCCGACCTGCAGCGGCAGGCTCACCGCCAGGCCCCTCAGTGTTTGCGATGGGGCTTGGGCGAGGCTCGCTGCCAGGCCCTCATGGCTGTCGAACAGCAGGGCATCACCCGCCGACACCTCGCCACCCGGGTCATCGCTGCCCGCACCGCCCTGATCGATCAAGCGCACACGCACCATCTGGAGGTCGCCTTGCAGCACGGTGGTCACCATGTCCCGCATGCGGAAGGGCGCATAGACCCAGCCCAGCAAGTCGGCCCGGCGTTGCGCCACGCTGCGCGGCTTCAGGCCATGGCGGTACACCGGCAGGTAGGCCAACACACCCGCCTGCACATCGACTGTGCTTTCCTGCTTGAGCTTGACCCGGCCGCTGTAGGCGATGTCGGCCGCATCGCGCGCACGCAGCATGGCCTCGCGCCGCACCGGCTCGGACATCATGTCGTAGCCGAAGGCGCGCAGGTTGCGGCCGTGGAAAGGCTCCAGGTAAACGATGGCGCTGTAGTCAGCGCGCGCACCGAGCGGCGTGACCTCGTAGCCCGGAAAGCCCTCGGCCTGCACCGACTCGACGTGGCCACGCAGGCGTTGTGGCGGGATGCGCTGCGCAAACCCCAGGCCCTGGATGCCCACGTACCCCTCTTCCAGCCCCAGCGCTGACACGTAGCTGTGCCACTCCTGGCGCGTCACCCGGTTGGACGCCATGAAAAAGCCGGCGGCACCGCGCAGGATCTCGTCATGGGTGTGGATGCGTTCGCGCAGGCGCTCGTGCAGTTTCTCAGCGTAGGTGTCGAACTCCGCGGCCAGCACCTCGGCTTCCTGGCGGCGCAGGTTGAAGTCCGTGAAGGCCAGGGCCATCACGCTGACGACCAAGGGCAGGAGCATCAGCCAGTAGCGGCGGCCAGGCGCCGGCCCAAGGCGGCGAGGCACGGGGAGCTGAGAAGGCGGGGCGAGGGGTTCCGCTGTCATGGGCCGTGTGTCAGTTGCTTGCGGCACACACCACCCAAGGGGAGGCCCGCAAGTCACCTTCCCGAGGGTCATTCTGCAGCTTTGTCCACACCATTTCGCCGTGAAAAAGACCGCAAACCACCCCCGTTTGCCCACACAGGCACGCCAGTGACACCACGCAACAACGCGGCAACGCCACAGACCGGCCGCGCTCGGTGTCGCCGCCGCACCCGCCACGCGGCCGGCATCGCTGGCATCATCCAGCGCGCACCCATCGCATCCCTTCGCTCGCCCACCGCGCCGCCGGAGACCCCCGACTTGCCTGACCTGCCCGACCCACTCGCCGCCCTGCGCTTCCCAGTGCAGTACATCGAGGTGACCGAGTCCCTCGTGCGCAGCCGCCATGGCCGCGTGGCCGAGGTGCGCCAGCGCTGCGGCCTGCCGCCCGAAGGTGACAGCGAGCCGGTGAGCTGGATCGACGGCCACCAGCTCTTGGCCTCGGTCGCGATGGCAGTGGAGCACTGCCTGCCCGACGAGCCACCCTCGCTGCAGATCCTGCGCCACTTCCCGCTGACGGCCCATGGCACGCTGGGCGTCTTCGCCATCACCTCAGGGACCGTGGCCGAGGCGCTGGACGCGGCGCTGCAGTACCACGCCCTGGTCATGCCCCTGTTCGACATGCGCCGCCAGCCCGACAACGCCGACGGCGTGCACGTGCGCGTGGTGCCCACGGTGGACGTGGGTGCGCACAACGCGCTCATGGCCGAGCTGGTGATCGGTGTGCTGCGCAACGTGGCGCCCTACACCACGCTGTCAGCGCCGGTGCTGCACGCCGAGTTCGCCCACGCCAGCGCCTGGCCCGCCCAGGCCTATGCCGATTTCTTCGGAGCGCCGCCGCGTTTCGGTGCGCCCTGGCATGGCTTCACCGTGCCACGCGCCCTGCTGGACGCGCCCCTCATCACGGGCAACCGCGCCACGCGTGCCAGCCTGGAAGCCCAGCTGCAGCGCGAGGCCCCGGGCAGCGCCCAGGCCAAGCCGCTCACGCAGCGCGTGCGCCAGCTCGTGCTGACCGGCCTGCGCAAAGGCGTGCTGCCCGGCGGCGAAGACCTCGCCCACACCCTGGCCATGTCGGCGCGCACCCTCAGCCGCCGCCTGCAGGACGAGGGCCAATCGCTCAGCACCATCGTCGAACAGGTCCGCATCGAGCGCGCCGAGCAGCTGCTGCGCGACGGCGACCTCAGTGTGCAGGCCATCGCCCAGCAAGCCGGTTTCGCCGACGCATCGAGCTTCGGCCGTGCCTTCAAGCGCGCCACTGGCCAGACGCCGGCCGAGCAGCGCAGCCGCCTGAAACTGGGCGGCGGCCGGCGCTGAGGTCCCCCGAAGTCAGCGCGCAGCGATCACCTGCTGTGCAAAGGCCGTGCCGGCCTCCACCGGGTCGCCGCTGCGGTTGAAGGCCTCCAACCAGGTGTCGTAGTGGCCCATCTCCTTGTGCTGCCACGGATGGAAGCCCGGCTTGAAATAGCTCAGGTAATAGCCCAGCGCAGGCAGGAAGACGCCGCCCGGCTTGTAGAGCCACCAGGCGCCCTTGGCCAGCATCTTGGCGCGCGCCCAGAAGCCGAAACCGTCGTCCTTGAGCATGCGGTTGACCATGTACCAGTTGCCGATCGGGTACTCGATGCTGAAGTAGATGAGGCCCGCGATGCGCGTGAAGTACCCCGCCTTGGCCACCTTCGTGAGCACGTCGAAACACACGGCCTTGTGTTCCACCTCCTCGATGGAATGCCAGGTGTACATGGCGCGGATGCGGTGGTCGAAGGGCGCGATGATGTCCGGGCGCTCCATGAAAGTCGTGCACATCAGCGCGGTGAGGTGCTCGGCCGCGGCGGTGTACGACAGGTTGAAGGCGGCCGACCAGCGCGAGAGCTGCCACTTGAACTTTCGGTCCAGGAAGCGCTGCGTCCAGGCCACGTTCAGGCCCTGCTTCTCCAGCATCTCGTTGAACTGCGAGTGCACGATGCCGTGCTGCGCCTCCTGGCGGGTGAAGTCCTTGACCTCCTGCAGCAGGTCCGGGTCGGTGACCTGGTCGCGGTAGGCGCGCACGCTGCTGATGAAGTAGCGCTCGCCGATCGGGAAGGTCAGCGACATCGCATCGAAGAAGCGCGTCTTGTACGGGTCGCCGCCGTTCCAGAAACGGGGGATGCGCTCGTCGAGCTGGAAGTCCAGCTTCTCGCGGGCCTGGATGGGGCGGGTCTGTTCTGCGTGCGGTGTGCTCACGGGTGTCTCCTCGTCAAGGGCCGTCGGACGCAGCCCATGACGCCATTGCACCGCCAGGTGGCTTGTCAGGTGCAGACAGGGCTGTGCTGGATCGGTCAAGTTGAGCGCACCCGCCTGAACACCATTTGAAACATTTTGACGGCGCAGGTCACTCCTTTGGGGGAATGCGCACCCTGGATGTCCCGGCTAGTCTGCCCACTCACATCACAAAAATTCACAGGGTAGGTATGCAGGCATCTTCTGCAGAGGGGACATCGTCCGATCCCGGCTCAGCCGCGAGTGCACCGCTCGCATCGCTGCCGGGCCACAGTGCGGCCGCCAACTTGCAGGCGCTCTGCCTGCTGGCGCGCCTGCACCACATCTCCGCCACGCCCGATCTGCTCGCCCACGAGCTGGGCGTGCCCCCCTCCACCGAAGCCAGCGACACCGAACTGCTGCTGGCGGCCAAGCACATCGGCCTCAAAGCCAAACTCAGCCGCTCCACCGGCGAGCGCCTGTCCCTGGCCGCCCTGCCAGCACTGGCCCGCGTGCGCACCGACAGCGGCGTCACCCGCTGGGTGCTGCTGGCCCAATGCGATGGTCAGCGCGTGCTCTACCAAGACCCTGCCGCCGAAGGTGGTGGCCGCCCCACCATCGAGCCCATCGCCGCCTTCTTGGCCCGCTGGGCGCCACCGGGCAGGCCTGAGGGCGAAGGCGAACTGCTGCTGGCCACCAGCCGCGCCAGCCTGGCCGGCGCCTTGGCGAAGTTCGATTTCAGCTGGTTCATCCCCAGCATCGTGCGCTACCGCAAGCTGCTGGGCGAGGTGCTGCTGGTGTCGCTGTTCCTGCAGCTCTTCGCCCTGGTCAGCCCCCTGTTCTTCCAGGTCGTGATGGACAAGGTGCTGGTGCACCGCGGCCTCACCACCCTCGACGTGCTGGTCATCGGCCTGGTCATCGTCGTGGTGTTCGAGAGCCTGCTTACCGGGCTGCGCGCCTACGTCTTCAGCCACACCACCAGCCGCATGGACGTGGAGCTCGGCTCGCGCCTGTTCCGCCACCTGCTGCAGCTGCCGTTGGCCTATTTCCAGGCCCGGCGTGTGGGCGATTCCGTGGCCCGCGTGCGCGAGCTGGAAAACATCCGCAGCTTCCTCACCGGGCAGGCCCTCACGCTGGTGCTCGATGTGCTGTTCTCGGTGCTCTTCATCGGCGTCATGCTGCTCTACAGCTGGCAACTCACGGCCGTCGTGCTGCTGAGCCTGCCGCTCTACACCGTGCTGACGCTGGCCGTGGTGCCGGTGCTGCGCGGGCGCCTCAACGAGAAGTTCGCGCGCGGCGCAGAGAACCAGTCCATGCTGGTCGAAACCATCACCGGCATCCAGACCGTCAAGGCCAACGCCCTGGAGCCGCAAATGGCCCGCCGCTGGGACAACCAGTTGGCCGCCTACGTCTCGGCCAGCTTCAAAACGCAAACGCTGGCGACCTGGGCCCACGAGGGCATCAACCTCATCGGCAAGCTCATCAACGCCGCCACCCTGTGGTTCGGCGCCAAGCTGGTGATGGACCAGGAGCTCACCGTCGGCCAGTTCGTGGCGTTCAACATGTTCGCTGGGCGTGTGTCGCAGCCCATCATGCGCATGGCGCAGATGTGGACGGACTTCCAGCAAACCGGCATCTCCATGGAGCGCCTGGGTGACATCCTCAACACCCGCACCGAGGTGCCGCCTCAGGCCGCGGCCCAGCTGCCCACGCTCAAGGGCCGCATCACGCTGGACAAGGTCACCTTTCGCTACCGGCCCGAAGCCGCCCCGGTGCTCCACGACGTGGGCCTGGACATCCGCGCGGGCGAAATCATCGGCATCGTGGGGCGCTCGGGCTCAGGCAAAAGCACGCTGACCAAGCTGGTGCAGCGCCTGTACATGCCCGAACAAGGCCGCGTGCTGATCGATGGCATCGACATCAGCCTGGTGGACGCGGCCCAGTTGCGCCGCCAGATCGGCGTGGTCCTGCAAGACAACTTCCTCTTCAACCGCAGCGTGCGCGAGAACATCGCCGTGGCAGACCCCGCCGCGCCACTGGAGGCCGTGATGCACGCCGCGCGTTTGGCCGGCGCCCACGAGTTCATCAGCGAACTGCCCGAGGGCTACGACACCGTGGTGGGCGAGCAAGGCGCATCGCTCTCGGGCGGACAACGCCAGCGTGTCGCCATCGCGCGGGCGCTGTTCACCAACCCGCGCGTGCTGATTTTCGACGAGGCCACCTCGGCGCTGGACTACGAGAGCGAAGCCATCATCCAGCGCAACATGGCCGCCATTTGCAAGGGGCGCACCGTGATCATCATCGCCCACCGGCTGAGCGCCGTGCGCCACGCCCACCGCATCGTCGCGATGGAACGCGGCCGCATCGTCGAAGCCGGCCCCCATGACGTGCTGGTGCAGCGCCCCCAAGGGCTGTACGCCCACCTGTGGCGCATGCAGCAAGGCCAGACGCCGGAGGCGCAAGCATGAGCCAAGCCACAACCCCAACCAGCCCGCGCCACCCCCTGGCCGACCTGCTGCTCCATTACCGTGCCGTCTTGCAAGCAGCCTGGCAGCACCGCCACGAACTGGCCGGCCCCGCCCGCATGGCCGATGAGGCCGCCTTCCTGCCCGCTGCACTGAGCTTGCAAGCCACACCGCCGCACCCTGCGCCCCGCCGGGCGCTGTGGGCCGTCATGGTCCTGTTCACGCTCGCCCTGCTGTGGGCCTGCATCGGCCGAGTGGACATCGTGGCCGTGGCGCCGGGGCGCATCGTGGTGAGCGACGGCACCAAGCTCGTCCAGCCGCTGGAGGCCAGCGTGGTCAAGGCCATCCACGTCAAAAATGGCGACAAGGTGCAAGCCGGCCAGGTGCTGGTGGAGCTTGACCCGACCACAGCCCAGGCCGACAACAGCCGCGTGAGCCAAGAGCGCTCAGGAGCCCTGTCAGAAGCGTGGCGCACCCAGGCGCTGCTCACCGCCGTGCGCGAACGCGGCGGCAAAGCCCCCGTTCTGTCCGAAGACGCCCGCAAGGCGAGCAACGGCCTGAGCCCCGACGAGCGCGAACTCATGCGCAGCCAACTCGACGCCGAGTGGCGCGACACGCAGGCCCAGCTAGCGCGCCTGCAGGCCGACATCGACACCCGCCAGGCCGAGCTGCAAACCGTCAAGCAGCAAATTGAGAAGCTGCAGGCCACGCTGCCCATCGTGCGCAAACGTGAGGACGACTTCCAGACCCTGCAGGCCCAGGGCTTCGTGAGCCAGCACGCAGGGCAAGACCGCACCCAGGCGCGCATCGAGATGGAGCGCGACCTGGCCACCCAGCGGGCTCGCCTGGTCGAGGTCAAAGCTGCCATCGCGCAAGCCGAGCACAACCATGCAGCGTGGCGCAGCGATGTGCTCAAGACGCTGAGCGAACGCCACGCCAAGGCCGACTTGCAAGCCAGGTCATTGCAAGCCGAAGGCGCCAAAACCAGCCAGCGCGAGCAACTCACCACGCTGCGCGCACCCGTGAGCGGCACCGTGCAGCAGCGCGCCGTGCACACCACCGGCGGTGTGGTCACCCCCGCGCAGGTGCTCATGGTGGTGGTACCCGATGCCGCCCAGGTCACCGCCGAGGTGACGCTGGAAAACAAGGACGTGGGCTTTGTGCACCTGGGGCAAGAAGCGGCCATCAAGTTGGAAACTTTCCCCTTCACGCGCTACGGCACTGTGGAAGCCAAGGTGACCACCATCACGGCCGATGCGGTGATGAAGGAGCCCAGCGTGCAGCCGGACAAGGATGGCAAGGCCATTGCCTCAGGTGGGGCGGTCTTCCCGGCGACGTTGACGCTGGCAGCGCATGCCATTGATGTGGACGGCAAGGCGATTCGGCTGATGCCGGGGATGAACCTCACGGCGGAGATCAAGACAGGCAAGAGGCGGGTGATTGAATACCTGCTCAGTCCAGTGCAGTCTCATGTGAGTGAGAGCCTAAAGGAACGTTGATTTCCTCCAGGCCGCTATTTTCTATGAACATTTTTGCAAATGAATGAAAAAAGCCAACACAGCAAAGCCACATGAAAGCAAAAATCAGATACGCGTTTGTCGCATCAATATTGATAACTGGCATTTCTGCCGCAATCTTCTTCCACATCAAAAAAACAATGCAATTCCACGAGCGCGGCGGCTGCCTAACGGACGGCAGAAAGCTATCGAAGGAAGAGCTTGATCAACGGGTGGTCAAGTCGTTCATAAAAAATCTACTTGACGAAACCATCGAGCTTAACGAATCCATCGGCAGTCGGGATTATGTTGCAATATTCGATCAAGATCTGACTGATGAGAAAATAGCCGACATGGTGGATGAATACCGGCTCAGTGAAGCCGAGCGCTTCCAGACAAAACGGCTCAGAGACCATCCAGGCAGAGATCTGGTGCAAGAAATCCGCACCCACCCAATACATGAAGAGAGTCAAATCCCCAGCCTGATAAAAAATGGAGCAACAATTCTCAGGATTTCGGGCGGCATGCTTTACGTGAGGGTCATCAGAACATCCTCAATACAGGAAGAGGAGGCAGGCGCGCCAGCCTCGCAGAGTTGGTTAGATACTTATCGCGGATTCACTGGTTTACGCTACTCATATGAGAAGCGTTCATTATCGTTTGGCTGCTGCGGCATGCGGGATGAGGTTGCTGGAAAAGACAGGCAGTATCACCTTAAAGACTTGAAAGAAGATTTGAGTCGTAACCCGGTGAGAAAGATGATTCAGGTTTCAAATTGCGGGCAAATTAAGCCATAACTTAGGAGAAAATAATGTCAATGCCATCCGCCGAACAGATCATCAATCATTATTTGTTTGATCAACCCACACGCCCGTCAGAGCCATTGCTTGATAAATACATACGCCCCAGTGATGCAAAGGGGAAAGACGTTTACGTCAATGCGGATGAGTACATGAAATATGGGGCGGGGCGCTATGCTGACATATCCAGCTTCAAGTTCATCAGGCAATTCCTGGGCGGCGAATTCGATCACCGCCTAGCAAAAGGCGAACGCGTTAGGATCAGGGAGTACTTGGCTCGCCACGGCCGCGACTATGATGAATTTAAAATTGGGGTGTCGCAGTATCTTTACGGCGCCGGAGAGTCAGACTTTGCGGACAGGTGTTATGTGTTCGGTTCAACCGCATTCACCCTGAGCGCCGATACCGAGTTCTGGGTAGACGAAAATGGGGTTCGCCACGTATCAAACGCTGCAATCATACCTGACCCTGAAGGCGATAACTTTGATTTTACCAGCGACTCAACTCCGGCTGCCATCACCAATTATTTGACCAAGGACGTCATTGACCCTTCAGGCATCGGCCGGAAAGTTCCGATTATTTTTCAAGGCGAAGTAACAAGAAAGTTTGAGCTCTCGTCAAGCGATGCATCAACACTCTATGCAAAATACGCGGCCACCACGGCCCTCGAATATGCTGCCAACTACGTAGAGGCCATCGCAAAATTCCGATCGCTGATGATCAGCTTCCAAGACAAAGGAATAATTGGACAAAAAGACTCCGCAGGTCGATATGTCTTTTACGACGGGTCTGCGCCCAATGCGAACGGAAATCTTTCGGCAACTGAACTGCTCAGCGGTCTGAATGAAGAAATAATTCTTGCACCAGGCATTGACTCCATACCAGCAAACTCCAGCGTGGCTCTGATTGGGGGCGGCGGCAGCGACCTTTTGCTCGATGGCTTGGGCGACGACGTGCTTGTGGGCAACGACGGAAACGACATCCTGACAAGCCAAGATGGGAACGATTTCCTTTATGGCGGCGCCGGCGCCGACACCTACGCCCTCTCCGGCGACTTCGGCAACGACTGGATCAACGACAGCGATGGCTCCGGCCAGATCACGGTCGACGGCCAAGCGCTGTCAGCCCAGAACACCAAGAAGGTCTCCGCCAACACCTACAAGGACAAGGCCACCGGCTGGACCTTCTTCAAGGGCGACGTGCAAGCCGACGGCACCGCCACCTTGGTCATCTCCAAGGAAGGTGCGCGCAACAGCGGCATCACGGTTCGCAACTGGAAGAGCGGCCAGATGGGCATCACGCTCAGCGACACGCAGGAAGAAGCACCAACGGGGCTTTCGGTGTTCAAGGGCGACCAGCGGCCGCTGATTTACGGCGTCGAGCTCATCGACAGCGGCGCCGCCGACAACACCTACGCCTGGGGCAAGGTCACCCTTGATCCAGCCACTGGCAAGCTGCAGGGCCAGGCCAAGGCCGAAGCGGACTTCGCCGACGTGTTCTACGGCACGGGCGGTGGCGATGACATTCAAGGGCTCGGCGGCAACGATGCGCTTAATGGCGGCGCGAGTAACGACAAGATCGATGGCGGCTCCGGTAATGACCTCATTGGCGGCGGGGCGGGCAGCGACACCATCCTGGGTGGGACTGGCAATGACCAGATCCTTGGTGGCCGGTCCATCAGTGTTCCGCAGCGCATATCACCGTCGGACAAATGGACGGCGCCTCCCGACACCAAGTCTGTGATCATCAGCGGCCCCACCTGGGGCATCTATGACCTGAAAAACAAACCCAACGAGTACATCATCACGGGAGCCGGGGCGACCCTGGATGACCAGCCCGACTACATCGACGGGGGCGCTGGTGATGACAGCATCTTGGGAAGCCGTGGAGGTGACTATGTCAACGGCGGAGACGACAAGGATGTCATCAAAGGCTTGGCTGGAGCAGACATGCTCTACGGCGGCACCGGTAACGACTTCATCGAAGGCGACGGCACCATCAAGCCGGGCTACCTTGAAACCACAGCCACCGAGTTGCACGGAAACGACCTGCTGGATGGCGGCGCGGGCAACGACACCTTGGTGGGCCAAGGTGGCAACGACATGCTGTTCGGCGGCGACAACGACGACACCCTTTGGGGTGACAGCACCGAAGAGAACTTCCCCGTCGATGAGCACGATGATGACACCCTGGATGGCGGCACAGGCAACGACCAGATCATTAGCGGCGGGAAGGACGACTTGGCCTACGGAGGGGCCGGCAACGACAAGCTCTGGGGTGATGATGAGGATGACCGCCTGGCGGTATCGGCCCATGGCGATGACACGCTAGACGGCGGCATCGGCGACGACCAACTCATCGGCGGTGGCCGCGATGATTTGCTGATCGGTGACATGGGCATGGACAGCTTGTGGGGGGACGACTCTTCCGACAACGTGCCTGAGTCTGCGCATGGCAAAGACACTCTACAGGGTGGTCAGGGCAACGATGAGTTGGTGGGTGGTGGCGACGCCGACGAATTGTTCGGCGGTGATGACAACGACAAGCTCTGGGGCGACGACACGGGAACATACAAGCTCGACGTTTCATCTCACGGCGCAGACTATCTCGACGGAGGCAAGGGCAACGATCAACTCATCGGCGGCGGAAAGGGCGATACGCTGATCGGCGGTGAAGGCGACGACAGCCTTTTGGGCGATGAGAGTGAACAAAACCTCGACGTGGCGGCTCACGGCAAGGACTACCTATCGGGAGGACTTGGCAGAGATCAGTTGATTGGCGGCGGCGAGACCGATGAACTCCATGGCGGAGCGGACAACGACCTCATCTATGGTGATGACGTCGAATCAAAAGTATCCGCTTCGACCCATGGCAACGACATGCTGTATGGCGACGATGGGCTCGATACCCTGATCGGTGGCGGTAAGGACGATACCTTGTTCGGGGGCAATGGCAACGACGCCCTCTGGGGCGATGACCTCAGCAAGAACCTCGGCGTGGCCGCCCATGGCCAAGACCAGCTCTCCGGCGGTGACGGCGCAGATCTATTGTTTGGCGGAGGCTCCGCCGACCAGCTGTTCGGCGGCACCGGGTCCGACACGCTGAGCGGAGACGACCTGATCGCCAACGTCGCAGGGAGTGCGCATGGAGCCGATCTCCTCGACGGTGGCGCCGACAACGACACACTTTTTGGCGACGGCGGCAACGACACCTTGATGGGTGGCTCCGGCGATGACTTCCTGGCCGGAGAGCATCAAACAAGCTCTGCGTCTGTATCCCAAGGCAGCACTCTGCTGGGCGACGACCTGCTCATGGGCGAAGACGGCAACGACGTGCTGTTAGGCGGCGAAGGCAAGGACACCCTGGACGGTGGCAGCGGCAACGACACCTTGGTGGGTGGGGCAGGCTCAGATGAGTACCGTTTCGACATTGGATCAGGATTGGATACCGTTTACCTAGCGAGTACGGACACCATTGCGGACACCATCCAACTGGGAGTGGGCTTAAAGGAAAGCGACATTGTGTTCTCCCGCACCTTGTCGGACTTGACGCTCAAGGTTGCTGGAGGCGTCGATCAACTCACGCTGGTGGGATTCTTCGACCGCCACGTGGATGTCATTCGGTTCAGCGACAACACGGTCAAGACCGGCAACAGCCTCGCCAGCAATACTTTCGTGAGCACGGCCAATGCCGACATGCTGAGTGGCTACAGCGAAAGTGAGTTCATTTTCGGTGCCAGCGGCAACGACACGATCGCGGGCAACGGCGGCAATGACACGCTCGATGGAGGTGCCGACAATGACCTCCTTACTGGAGGCGAAGGTGCCGACGTGTATTTGTTCGGAAAGGGCTCTGGGCAAGACACGATCAGCTATGAAAGCAACCTCGCTGTGGCAGGTGCAAACCCTGACACCATCCAACTCGGTGCAGGCATCGCAACAACAGACGTAACACTCAGGCACAGCACTGTACTGAATGCCACCACCGATCTCATCATCAGCATCAACGGAACTACCGACACACTGACGGCCAAACGCTACCTGGAAAGTGATGGAGCAACTACCTGGGCGGTGGGAAGCATCAAGTTTGCCGATGGCACCGTGTGGGACGTGACCACCGTTAAAGCCATAGCGCTTGCCCCCACAGCCGGGGCTGATGATCTGCGCGGTTATGCCACCAACGACGTCATCACAGGGGACAGCGGGAACGACTACATCGATGGTCAGGCTGGGGACGACACCATTGATGGCGGCATTGGCTCAGATACGCTTTATGGCGCAGCAGGCAACGACTACATCATCGGTGGCGCAGACAACGATTTCCTGTTTGGAAATAACGGAAATGACACGCTTGATGGTGGCGTCGGCAACGACTATATGCAGGGCGATGCAGGGCAAAACACCTATGTGTTCGGGGTCGGTGCCGGCCAAGACACCCTCTGGGGCATCGGGAGCTCAGACTCAATTCAGATAGTCGGCGCTATCAATCCAGAAGACCTTACATTCATGATCTCCGGAATTGATCTCATCATCGGACTTCGCGGCACGGGTGATCAATTGCAGGTGCGTGGTTGGATTTACCAGCCAACAAGCTCCATGGACATCGCCTTTGTCGATGGCAAGAGACTGAGACGCGCAGACATCTTGGAGCGGATTTTCACGGGCACCGCACAGGATGAATCTATTGTGGGAACCTATCTGAGCGAAAAAATGTCGGGTTTGGCAGGAAATGACAGCATTTCTGCAAGAGATGGGGATGACACACTCGCAGGTGGCGAAGGAAATGACACACTCGAGGGTAACGAAGGAAATGACACGCTCGTGGGTGGCGAAGGAAATGACGCGCTAGACGGCGGCAGCGGTATAAATACTTATTTTATCAAGATCGGGGACGGCAGGGACTATATCAAACCACATGATCAAGCAACCGACAGCATCGTTTTTGATGATGCAATAGCCCCCGAAGACGTCATACTGAGCCTGGGTGTTCGGCAAACATCTTACAACACTTTTGCTGCAGCACTCACGGTCGATTTGTACATCACCATCATTATCAT
>Ga0209107_10000489_pt1 | contig 23064 bp, 22 predicted proteins | sample LakErihyJuly2011_2_FD_187460 | JGI IMG/M metagenome (GOLD analysis project Ga0209107, IMG submission 187460) | Freshwater microbial communities from dead zone in Lake Erie, Canada - CCB hypolimnion July 2011 (SPAdes) (version 2) | ecosystem: Environmental > Aquatic > Freshwater > Lentic >...
CTGCCTTGCATTAAGATATTATAGTGAAATTTTTGAAAATGATCTGATTGCAGAAATTGCACATTTTTATATAGCCCCTAAATTTAGAAAATTACAAGCTGCAGATATATTATATGATTTTATTGAAACAAGTTGTATGAAAGCAGAGGCGGCCAAATTAACAGTTGCCTGTGGTATTAATTCTACCTTAAATCAACGATTTTATACCAGGAGGAAATTTACCTATATAAAGAAAATGTTTTCTAAGCTTCTTTAATCTTATGCATCTTTTAATACTTGGTCGTATAAATGTTGAATTAAGCCGTCTGCAAGCCCAATTTTAGGAACTAATATCTGCTCAATACCACACCATTTAAATAGGTTCATATAAATCTGTATCGCAGGAACAATTACCTCGGCTCTATCTTTTTTGATATTGTACTTTTTCATTCTTTCATCAACACTTAGCTGTAAAATCTCTTTTTGCATTTCTTTGACTGCATTTGCATGAAGATATTTTTCATTTTTAGATCTTAGTAGGGAAAAGATTTTATTAATATTCCCTCCTGAACCAATCCCAGTAACATGGTTGTATTTTTCAGCAATATTTTTACAAATATCTTTTAGCTCTTCCCAGGTTTCATCCGTTACCTTATTGGTGAGCATACGAACCGTTCCAATATTCACGGATTTTTGTAACACTAACTCATTGTTGTGATATAAGGTAAGCTCGGTACTACCCCCACCAACGTCCATATATAAATAACTATGCTCTTTGTCTAATAATTCGGCAATGTGATTTTCGTAAATGATTTCTGCCTCTAATTCACCTGATATAATTTCAATTTCTATGCTGGTTTCAGCTTCAATTTCTTTTATAATTTCCTTGCTATTTTGTGCATCCCTCATGGCACTGGTGGCACAAGCCATATAATGCTCCACCTCATATACTTTCATGAGTTGTTTATAAGCTTTAATAGTATCTATGAGCATTTTTTTCTTACGGCTTCCAATAAATCCCTTCTCAAATACATCAAATCCCAATTGAAGCGGTATTCTAACAATATTTAGCCTGTTAAACTCGGTTTCTTTTCCTTTGATGACTACTTCACAAATAAGAAGCCTTGCTGCGTTACTGCCAATATCTATTGCTGCGAGTATCAATTTATTATTTTTTACCTTTTAAATACAGATAAGTCTCTTCTTGTGACTTATATTTCCTTCCTTTCAAAGGTACATATTTATTCATTAATGAGGCGTCTAGCACTCTTGCTTTTTGATTGTCTTTTAATTGAATATTAATGATATCAATTAATTCTTTTTTTATTACTTTATCATTAATAGGTACTGCTACTTCAATGCGATGGTCTAAATTTCTAACCATCCAGTCCGCACTAGATATATAAACTTTTTCATTGCCGTTATTATGAAATATCATTACCCTAGCATGTTCTAAATATTGATCTACTATACTTATTGCATTCAATTTTGAATTCATTTTGTCATTGTTCACCTTTAAAGTGGTAATACCTCTAATAATTAAATGAACTTCTACGTTTTCTTTAGCCGCTTTATATAAGTGCTCTATTAAGGAGATGTCGGTTATTGAATTAAGCTTAATTGTAATGGCAGCCTTCTTTCCTTTTTTAGCAATGGCAATTTCATTATGTATGAACTCAATAATTGAATTCCTCATATTGATAGGAGAGATGAGTAGATTGCGCATTTTTGCTATGGGCCTGTCTCCTTGTTGCCAGTTTTCCAAGTAATTAAAAATGCTGTTGGCTTCATTCATAATGGTATTTGAAGCGGTCAGTAAACAATGGTCCGCATATACTCTGGCTGTCTTTTCATTTAAATTACCTGTACTTACAAAACCATATTTAACAATTCGGGTACCTAATTTTTTTTGAATAATACAAAGCTTAGCGTGCACTTTTTTGTTAGGTACACCTACGAGCACATTAATGCCCTCTTCTTCCATGATGGTTTTCCATTCTAAATTTGCTTCTTCGTCAAACCTTGCCTTCAATTCCAAGAATACGGTCACCTGTTTACCATTTCTAGCTGCATTGATAAGTGCATTGATCACCTTAGAATTACTAGCCAATCGGTAGGCGGTTATCTTGATACTTGTAACGGTATCGTCCATGGCAGCCTCCCTTAACATATCTATGATTGGATCATAAGTATGGTATGGGAAATGTAGCATCACGTCTTTTTTTAGTACTACATCGGAAATCAAATCCTTTTTCTTAAAAGCTGGATGGATTAATGCGGTAGGTCGAATATTTTTTACAGGAATGACATTTGGGAAATCCATAAAATGTCTAAAATTATGAATATGCCCACCAGGTATAATGCTACTTTTGCGTGATAACTTTAATTTTTGTATCAAGAATTCTAACATTTCGGCATTCATTTCTTTTTCATAAACGAAACGAACAGGTTTTCCTTTTCGACGGTTTTTGATTCCTTTAGAAATTTTGTCAATAAAATTAATCCCAATTTCTTGGTCTAAATCTATTTCAGCATCTTTTGTTATTTTAAATATATGCGCATCAAATTTATTAAACTTAAAATGAGAAAATATAATGGGAAGATTAAATCGTATTAAATCCTCTAATAGTATAATGCTTGCTGTACCTGGCTTTGATGGTAGCTGAATAAATCGACCTATAGAACGTGAAGGCACTTCGATTAGTGAAAACTTTTGATTGTAGGCATTATTTTTATTACTCATCACAATGGCTAAATACAAACTCTTATCCCTTAAATAAGGCAGTTCAGGTACATTTTCTATCATTAATGGTATAATGTATGGCCTGACTACATCGTCAAAATATTGCTTTACAAATTGTTTTTGTTCTATGGTTAATTTTTTATCATCCACTAAAAACACTTTTTTTAGCCTTAGCTCCTTATTGATATTAACCCATATGCGGTTAAACTCATTTTGTTGTTTTAATACAATATTTTGTATGAGATCTAATACCTGCTGAGGACTTTCAATTAAGTCCATATTTTGTATATGTCCCTTTTTGTTTGCAAATTCAGACATCTTTTTTAAAGTGGCCACCCGGACTCTAAAAAACTCGTCTAAATTATTAGAGAAGATCCCTAAAAATCGTACTCTGTCACTTAAAGACACTGTTGGATCGTTTGCTTCTTGTAAAACCCGTCCATTAAAACTTAGCCAGCTAATATCCCTTGCAATAAATCTATCTTTCATAAAGTGTTCAATTTCAATACGAATTTATCATTCTAAAGATAAGACAAGTAGCTTCTACATTAAGTTAATAATTAATTAATATTCGCGAAACAATCCGATAACACGTTTATGCGTATTTTACATAAACCACTACCCATGGAAAAACGTAAAATTGATGTTTGCGTTATTAGTGATGTGCATCTAGGTACTTTTGGCTGTCAGGCCAAGGAAGTGCTTAACTATTTAAGAAGTATCCAACCTACTACTTTAATTTTAAATGGAGACATCATTGATATCTGGCAGTTTAATAAACGATTTTTTCCAGCAAGCCATATGGCCGTTATTAAAGAAATATTTAATATTGCGAGTAAGGGAACAAAAGTGGTCTATATTACAGGTAATCATGATGAGGCATTGCGTAAATATGCCGATTTTGAAATGGGAAATATTCAATTGACAGATAAGATTGTGTTTGAAATAAATGGCGAAAAAAACTGGGTATTTCATGGGGATGTATTTGATAGAACCACCAAAGGAAGTGCTAAAATACTGGCTAAATTAGGCGGCTATGGCTATGACTTATTAATTGTACTAAATAGCCTATTTAACTGGATTTCAAGGATGATGGGAAGGGAAAAGATGAGTTTCAGTAAGAAGGTGAAAAATGGCGTTAAACAAGCAGTTTCCTGGATTGGTAATTTTGAACAAACCGCTGCTGAATTGGCTATTGAAAATGGGTATCAGTATGTGATTTGTGGACATATTCACCAACCCCAACAAAGGGTGGTCACTACTGAAAAAGGATCGGTTACGTATTTAAACAGTGGGGATTGGATTGAAAACTCAACATCCTTAGAGTATTACGATAATGCATGGCATCTGTTTCAATATGACCCTAAGCAATTTGAACATGTTCCATCTCAAAAAATTAAAATCGTGCATTTGAATACGGAATTAAATGTAATGACTAGCGAAGTTGCCTTTCAAGTTTCGCTTTAAGTTAATTGATTCATGAAAATATTTTATGCAATTCAAGGCACAGGGAATGGCCATTTAAGTAGGGCTGTAGAATTGTATCCTTTCTTGAAAAAATATGGAGAAGTTGATTTCTTTTTAAGTGGGAGCAATTCGAATCTTAAAAATAATCTGCCCATAAAATATAAAAGTAAGGGAGTAAGTTTGTTTTATAAGCATAGTGGGGGACTCGATTATATTAAAATTTTACGCTCTTTATCACTTCGCGTTTATAGCGAGGCAAAGTCCTTACCGATTGAAGAATATGACTTAATAATTAATGATTTTGACTTTGTCACTTCCTTAGCCTGCTCACTCAAAAAAATTCCTTGTGTACATTTTGGTCATCAAGCAAGCTTTCAGAGTGAAAAAACGCCAAGACCTCACAAAAAAAATATACTTGGCAATTTCATACTAGAAAAATTTGTAAAAAGTAATTCACATATTGGACTTCATTTTGAAAATTATGATCATCATATTTATAACCCTATTATTAAGGAAGATATTATTAAAGCAAACCCCATAAATGATGGGCATATTACAGTGTATCTGCCACAGTATGCTACAACTCATTTAGAGCCTCATTTTCTTAAACAATCAAATTTTCATTTTGAAGTTTTTTCAAAAGAGTTCGATCGAATTACTTGCAAAAATAATATCACCTACTTTCCCATTCAAAATGAGCAGTTTACAAGTAGCTTAATTCGTTGTTATGGTATTATTACCGCAGGTGGATTTGAAACCCCAGCGGAAGCGATGTATATGAATAAAAAAGTGTTAAGCATCCCCATAAAAAACCATTACGAGCAAGCTTGCAATGCCAGTGCGCTTGAAAAACTAGGGATTATGGTTATAAAAAAGATAGACGAAAATTTTGAACAATATTTTAAACAATGGATTACGGAGAAAAAAGCGATAAAACTGAACTTGAAACATAGTACAGCTGATATTGTTGAAATGCTCATAAAATCCAATCAACAAAACAAACATGTATACCATTCTTAATCAAAAAGGGGAAGCAGTAGCTTATATTCAGAACATGATGATCATGGATCTGAATCAAGAGCAGGTGCATGGTATTTTAATTGGGGATTGTTTTTTTGGTAAAAAAAATCACATTATCGGTAAAATATTTAACAACACTGCTTATTTAATTAATGGAGAAATTGCGGGTAAGGTGGTATTGAATACAGCGTATAAGAATATAGCGCTTAAAAAAATGCATATGCAAGCTGCCTGGGATATATTGTCTAATATAAAAGATCATACCAGTCCATGGATTGTTGAAACAAAAAAATGGTCAACAAATCCATTTTTATTTCACTTGCTATAATCTTTTAAAGAAGAGCATTAAATAGAAATATGTGTTTCCGAAAAATTACGGCAATACTCCTTCACCATTTTTTGTACGAATCTAAATTCATTCATCACTTCCTCTTCCGTACCGGTTGCTTTTGCTGGATCGGGGAAGTTGTAGTGAAACTTTTGCGCTTTTGTAGGAAAATAAGGGCATCGCTCTTTTGCATTATCGCAAACAGTAATCACATAATCAAAATCTATCCCAAAGTATTCTGTAATATTATTGGAGCTGTGCCCTGAGATATCAATTCCATCCTCTTTCATAATAGCAATGGCTTTAGGATTTACTCCATGGGTTTCTACTCCTGCAGAATATACATTTGCTTTTCCTTTAGTCATGGATGCTAAATAACCATGTGCTATTTGACTTCGACAACTATTGCCTGTACATAATACTAGAATGTTTTTCATATAGTAGATGATTTCTTAATGGTTGAATTTTAATTTTTCTTACTCTAATTGATTAGCAACATCCAGATCCTGGCGCACAAGTGTTTGTTGGTTTTTCTGCATAAACAGTTACTGAAAAAATTCCTAAATCAGATTGGTTGAACTTAGCAATTTCGGCTTCCGATAAATAATTTTTCAAAATATCATTTGGGATTACAATCGGCTTTTCTTTTTGTAACACCACATTTTTAAATCCGCAAGCATTGATTAATTCTAAATACACTTCTTTTTGAATGGCACCGCTCACACAACCTGCATACATTTCGGCTGCATTCCGTAATTCGTTTGGCAAAGCACCTACCAACACCACATCTGAAATGCTAAAGTGCCCACCTGGCTTTAAAACTCTATAAATATCCGTTAAAACTGCATGCTTATTGGGTACTAAATTTAAAACACAGTTACTCACTACCACATCAGCTACATTATCACTGATTGGCATATTCTCAATATCTCCTTGTCTAAATTCTACATTATTAAAACCCATTTTTTCAGCGTTGGCTCTAGCTTTCTCAATCATCGCAGGCGTAAAATCTACACCAATTACCTTACCAGCTGCACCCGTACTTCTTCTTGCTACAAAACAATCATTACCAGCGCCCGAACCCAAGTCCACCACCACATTTCCTTCTTTAATTTTTGCAAACTCAGTTGGTAAACCACAGCCTAATCCTAAATCAGCATCCGCTACATAGCCATCCATTTTTGTATAATCATCGGACATGATATTATATATTTCGGTACTGCATCCACCTGCACCACAACAAGAAGACATATTGGTTTCTTTATCCTGTAAAGCAATTTCACTATACTTTGCTTTTACAATTTCTTTTAGTTCTAATTCTGTTTTCATAATATTTATTTTAGTATTTTAATTAACAACATTTTTTTGTATTTGTGTAAGCATCAAATATTTTATTAAACAATACCCCCATTTTTGTCCAGTTATTTTCATCAATACAGTAACAGGTTTTAACGCCACTAATTTCACCTTTAATAATTCCAGCTGCTTTTAATTCTTTTAAATGCTGTGAAACTGTACTTTGAGATAATGGTAATTCTTCCACAATATCACCACATATACAGGTACTTTTTTTTAATAAAAGCGATATAATCGCTACCCTTGCTGGGTGTCCCATTGCTTTTGCAAATTTTGCAATTTGCGCTTCTTTGTTTGTATAGGTTGACATGGTAATCTATTAATCGTAAAATTACGATTAACTTTTATACTACCCAATAATTTTTCATTTATTTTTACAAACTGACAATAGTCATAAAAAAAGCCTAGTCTTTTGGACTAGGCTAAAACTGTATAAAACCCAATTATAAAATTAAGCTGCTGAAAATGCTTCCGCAACACCCTTGTGTAAAATCTTGCCTGCACGGATATTCAACCCTTTTGCTAAAGCAGGATTTTCGGCACATGCCTTCTCCCATCCTTTGTTGGCAATAGAAATGGCATATGGCAAAGTGGCTTGTGTTAAAGCGCGTGTACTAGTTTGTGGAACCGCTCCAGGCATATTGGCTACGCAATAATGAATTACATTATCAATAGTAAATACCGGATTTTCGTGAGTGGTTGGCTTACAAGTTTCAATACATCCACCTTGATCCACTGCTACGTCTACTATTACCGAACCTGGTTCCATTAATTTCAAATCATCTTTTTTTACTAAATGGGGTGCTTTAGCGCCGTGAAGTAAAACTGCACCCACTAATAAATCGGTGCTTGGCAATTTTTCTTTAATCGCTAATAAAGTAGAATATTGTGTCACCACATTCGCTGGCATTACATCACTTAAATATCTTAATCTAGCTAAGTTGGTATCCATGATGGTTACATTGGCACCTAAACCTGCAGCCATTTTAGCTGCTTGTGTACCAACAATACCACCACCTAAAATTAATACCTCGGCTGGCTTCACACCTGGCACGCCACCTAATAATTTTCCTTTACCACCAAATGGCTTTCCCAAATAGTAGGCACCAACATTAATGGACATTCTTCCTGCCACTTCGGACATAGGAACCAATAATGGTAAAGAGGCGTCTGCTAATTCTACTGTTTCGTAGGCAATACAAACCGCATGCGTTTTTATCATAGCGTCTGTTAATTCCTTAGAAGCTGCAAAGTGGAAATAGGTAAATAATATTTGACCCGATTTAATATATGGGAACTCAACGGCCAAAGGCTCTTTTACCTTAATAATCATTTCTGCAATTTCATACACTTCTTTAGCAGTGTTTAAAATGCGCGCTCCAACCTCTTTATACGCATCGTCTGAAAACCCAGAGCCCATCCCTGCGTTGGTTTCAATATATATTTCATGTCCCTGTCTAACTAATGCGTCCACACCTTCTGGTGTTAAACCCACTCTGTATTCTTGAATTTTAATTTCTTTTGGGCAACCTATTATCATTGTGTTTGATTTTATTACTGTATAAAGTTCAGCAAAAAGAAAATATTATCAATTATATACATAAATACAGTAAAAAATACTATAATAATTTCAATTTATAGAAAAATACAGTAAATTCAACTTAAATTTAGCCCTTCTACCGAAATTATTACGCTTTCAAATTTGAGTTATGAATTTAGATCAGATTGACTTGGCCATTTTAGGCATCTTGCAAAAAAATGCCTTGGCCACTTTAAAGGATATCAGCGCCGAAATTAATTTATCGGTGAGCCCTACGCATGATAGAATAAAAAGATTAGAAGCGGATGGGGTCATTGCGAGTTATGTGGCCTTAATTAATAGAAAAAAAATTGACTTAGGCATGGTCGTATTTTGCCACGTTACTTTAGATAAACAAACCAAGAATAATTTTGCAGAGTTTGAACAAATTATTTTAAAGTTTGATGAAGTTATTTCCTGTAGTTTAGTTTCCGGCAGTTTTGATTATTATTTAAAAGTGGTTACCAAAGATGTTGAAACTTATAATAAGTTTTATCAGGAAAAATTAGCGGTGTTACCCATGGTAGCGCATATTAATAGTTTATTTATGATGGATGAAATTAAAGCAACCACGGCCTTACCAATTTAATAATTATTTTATGTACGATATTTCTCATTTCAAAGCCAACAATCATCAGGAAGTAATTGACTTTATGCAAGCCAATCCTTTTGTAACTATTTGTGGTGTTGACGCCAAAGGATTCCCAGTAGCTTCGCATATACCCGTTCTAATTAAAGTAGAAAATGAAAAGATTACGATAAGTGGACATATAATGCGCAAGCAGGATCATGCCATTGCTTTTGAAATGAATAAAAACGTTTTAATAATTTTTTCTGCCCCTTCTGCATTTGTAAGTGCCAACTGGTATACTACAAAAAATATGGGCAGCACTTGGAATTATCAAACAGTCCATGCCAAAGGGGAGCTTGAAATAAAAGACGAAGCCCATCTTCGTAATTTATTAACTGAATTAACTATGCATTTTGAAAAAGATGCGGAGTCGCCTACACAAGTAAAGAACTTGTCAGAAGACTATATGCAACAAAACATGAAAGCTATTTTTTCTTTTGATATTGTTGTAACAGATTTACAACACGTTTTTAAACTCAGCCAAAACAGAGACGAAGCTTCTCATACTAATATCAAAGCAGAATTAAACAAAGGGGATGCAGCTTGTAAGCACATGGCTGCTGCAATGGGGCGCAAAAAATAATCGCGCCCGTTTTAAAAGGGTATAATAATTTATTTGCGAGCAGGTTCAATCAGGTCCCATAAGTTGCCGTATATATCTTTGAATACCGCAACAATTCCGTAATCTTCTTCATGAGGCGCAATAGTGAATTCAACTCCTTTTGCGCTATAGTTTTCAAAGTCTCTATAAAAGTTATCCGTGTATAAAAATAAAAATACCCGACCTCCTGTTTGGCAACCTATATATTTTTCCTGTTCCGGGGTGGCCGCTTTTGCTAATAATAAATGGCAGCCATTTTCGGCACCTGTTGGCTGCACCATTACCCATCTTTTAGTTTCAGACAAAACAGTGTCTTCAATTAATGTGAATCCCAAAATACGAGTATAGTATTGAATGGCTTCATCATAGTCCCTCACCACTACCGCGATATGTGCTAAATTTTGTTTCATACTTCAAATGTACAAATATTTAAAAGCTTTGTTTATCTTCATCAAAGTTTAATATTAATGTATGGCCATTACCAAGAATTTGATTTTTGATTTAGGGAATGTTTTGTATGACATTGATTTTGTAAAGATGTATGGTGCTTTTGAGGCATTAGGGATCCCTAATTTTGAAAATCATTTTACGCTCAATAAATCCGACCCACTTTTTTTTGATTTAGAAAAAGGCTTAGTTAATGAGGATGACTTTTGTATAAGGTTTAATGCATTATGCCAATTGAATTTACCCAAGCATCAAATTATTAATGCCTGGAACGCATTATTAGTGGGATATCGAAAAGAAAGTATTGAATGGGTGAAAGCACATAATCATAAATACCCTACTTTTTTGTACTCCAATACCAATCAAATCCATTACGATTATTTTATTCCTCAATTTAGCGAGGAGATAGGCGGGCGATTTGAAAACTTATTCAAAACCCCCTATTATTCTCACAAAATGGGACAACGAAAGCCCGATCCAGCCTCTTTTCAGTTTATTTTGGATAAGGAAGGGTTGATTGCGGCGGAAACCCTATTTATTGACGACAATGAACCCAATGTGATTGCAGCCGCTTCGGTGGGCATGCAGGTTTTGTATTTACAATCGGGAATGCGGGTGGAAAAGGATCTAATTATTTTTTAACTTCTTCAAAATCAATGTATTCTGCATTCGTTGGCACTTCTTTTTTAGTGGCACCCGAAGTGTGTTGTTCTGGATTTTGAGTACTGGATGGCCCCCTATTTTGAGCCTGCTTGAACGCATCGGCTTGCTGTCGTTGCATTTGTTCCATATTTTGACGCACTTTTTTTACCCCCTTACTAACGGGTATCACCACCTGAAAAATGACCTTATATAAAAAGTAGACTAGAAATCCGTATAATAATAGCTTGAACATGTTGCAAAAATAAGGCCTCAATCAATAAAATTGGGTTATTTCATCCCGTTTTATTACCTTTGTTCAAGAATAAGCATAGAAATGAAGGGAACGAAATCGTTCCCTTCTTCTTTTTTAACTATGGAAGTAAACGATTTAAAAGAAAGGGTATACGGCATTATTGAGCCTCTATTACTAGAGGATCCGGAATATTTCTTGGTTTGGGTGAAGGTTAAACCAGGACATATTATTAAAGTATATCTAGACGGAGACAATGGCTTGCCCATTTTAAAGTGTACTTACTTTAACCGTAAGTTATACCGAGCCATTGAAGAATCAGGTTGGTTTCCAGAGGGCGATTTTGCTTTAGAGGTTTCTTCGCCAGGTGTGGATGAGCCATTGGAACTAAAAAGACAATACAATAAAAATATAGGCAGAAAAGTGGAAGTGGAGTTGTTAGATGGCACTAAAAAAGAAGGCACTTTAACAACGGTAGCAGAAGCAGATATTTTGATTGAGTGGACAGAAGGGAAGGGTAAAAAAGCAACCCAGCAACAATTGCTTATTCCGTTTGAAAATATTAAAACAACAATAGTTCAAATTCAATTTTAACAAATCATCAAGCGAGGAGCTTGAAAAAAAATTATGTTATGGCAAGTATAAATTTGATAGAAGCCTTTCAGGAGTTTAAAGACGCAGAAAGCATTGATCGTCCAACCATGATGAAAGTGGTAGAGGATGTATTTAAAACTTTGTTAAGAAAAAAATATGGTAGCGACGAAAATTTCGACGTTATCGTAAACGCTGAAAAAGGTGACTTAGAAATCATCCGTCGTCGTGAAATTAGACCCGATGATGATGTGGACAATCCTTTGGCAGAAGTTTCTTATTCTGATGCAATCAAGATAGAGCCTGACTTTGAGATAGGTGAGGAGTTGTTAGAAGAGGTTAATATTTTTGACTTTGGTCGTCGTGCTATCCTTGCTGCAAAGCAAACATTGGCATCTCGTATCAATGACCTAAAGAAAACTGCTTTAGTAAAAAAATATTCTGATCGTATTGGCGAAATTATCAACGCTGAAATTTATCAGGTTTGGAAAAAAGAAGTATTGTTATTAGACGAAGAAGGAAATGAATTAATTCTTCCTAAGACAGAACAAATTCCTCAAGACTTTTTCAAGAAAGGAGAAACTATTAGAGCTGTCATTGCACGTGTGGATATGAAAAATAATTCACCTGTAATTATCTTATCTAGAACGAGTCCATTATTCTTATCTAAGTTATTAGAAATTGAAGTACCAGAAATTTTTGATGGCTTAATTACCATTAAGAAAATTGTTCGTGAGCCAGGTGAGCGTGCTAAAGTAGCTGTTGAGTCTTTCGATGATCGTATCGATCCAGTAGGCGCTTGTGTAGGTATGAAGGGTTCTCGTATTCACGGAATAGTTCGTGAATTGAAAAACGAAAATATTGATGTAATCAACTTTACTACGAATACGCAATTATTAATTCAACGTTCATTGACGCCAGCAAAAATTAGCTTCATGAATATTGACAATGATCGTAAACGTGCAGAAGTATACTTGCAAGCAGATCAGGTTTCTTTAGCAATTGGTCGTCGTGGAGTGAATATTAAATTGGCTTCTGAATTAACAGGATTCGAATTAGATGTATACCGCGAGGATGAAGAAGTCTTAGAAGAGTTTGATATTGACATGGACGAGTTTACAGACGAAATTGAGCCATGGATTATCGACGAATTTAAGCGTGTAGGTTGTGATACGGGAAGAAGCGTATTGAAATTAAGCGCGGATGAATTAGAAAGAAGAACAGACTTGGAAAAAGAAACGATTGCTGACGTGCGTCGTATCTTACAAGAAGAGTTTGATAAAGGGGAATAGGCTTTTTAAAAGTATATTTGTATTAGGTGAAACGTCCTATGAATTAATCATAATGAAGTAGGACAAAAAACAATAGAATGTCAGAATTGAAACTACCAAGACTGTTAGCAGCTGCTAAAGAATTCAATGTGGGTCAAGATACCATCGTTGATTTCTTAGCTAAAAAAGGTTTTCCTAAGGACGACCTTAAGCCAACAGCTAAATTAACGGAAGCACAGTACTATGCTTTGCAGGCTGAGTTCCAAAGCGATAAAGTTGCTAGGGATAAAGCGGATCACGTTGAGTTGCCAAAGAATGCAAGCACGGATAAAGCAAAGAAAGCGGAGGAAGTACCAGTTGCAGGCGTAAAAGTAAAAGCAGCGGATACAGAAGTAAAGAAAACTGAAGCGCCAAAAGCAAGTATTAAAAAAGCAGATGGCTTTGCCGAAGAAGCGCCAAAAGCAGCTGTTAAGGTTGAAAAAGCAAAAGGGGCTACTTTAAAAGTAGATGCACCGGAAGTGGAATCACCAAAAGTGATTAATAAAATTGATCTTTCAACAATAGACTCTTCTACTAGACCCAAAAAGCCTACCAAGAAAACGACGGAGGAAGCGGATAAACTAGCTGAAGCTGAAGCAGCTGCAAAAGCGGCGGATGCAAGTGGAAAAGCAAAAGCTGGCGCCAAGAAAACGACTGTTAAAAAATCTGAACCAGCACCTCCAACGGATCATTCTATCTCACCAGAAAATGTGCACGGAGAAATTACGAATATTCAAGCCGATAAATTAACGGGTCCTAAAGTTTTAGGTAAAATTGATTTACCAATTAATAGTGATACAAGACCAAAACCATTAAGTCAGGAAGAAAAAAGAACACGTAAACGTATTCCTGTTCAAGGACAAGGGAATCGTCCTCAAGGCGGTGGCCAACAAGGTGGCGGCGCGGTTCAAGGTCAAGGTGGTGGTGGTTATCAGGGCAACCGTCCACAAGGTGGTGGTTATCAGGGCAATCGTCCACAGGGTGGTGGTGGCTATCAAGGCAATCGTCCAAATAACAATCGTCCTGGACAAGCAGGCGGCGGTGCACGTAGAAATGTACCTCAAACAGCGGAACAAAAAGAAATCGATAAAAAATCAATTCAAGATAAGATTAAGGAAACACAGGCTAAATTATCTGGCCAAGGTGGTAGAGGTAAGAGCATGAAATCCAAATATCGTCGTCAAAGAAGAGAAGAAGCTGCTGAGAATGAAAACAACGAACCAAGAGAAGACAACAAATTACAGGTAACTGAATTTGTAACAGTAAGTGAGTTGTCAAGTTTAATGGATGTAAGCTTTGCGGATATTATTAGCAAGTGTATGAACTTGGGCATCATGGTTTCTATCAACCAACGTTTGGATGCGGAAGTAATTGAATTAGTATCATCTGAATTTGGATTTGAAGTAGAATTTGTGGGATTGGAAGAAGCAGAAGAAATGGATGAGCAAGAAGAAGCAGACGATTTAGCCAACTTGGTGGAGCGTCCTCCAATTGTTACCATCATGGGTCACGTGGATCATGGTAAAACATCTTTACTAGATTATATCCGTAATGCAAATGTGGTTGCTGGGGAGGCCGGTGGTATCACTCAGCATATTGGCGCCTACGAGGTGACTTTGCCGAATGGCAAGGCCATTACCTTCTTGGATACACCGGGTCACGAAGCCTTTACAGCGATGCGCGCGCGTGGTGCTAAAATTACCGATATTTCAATTATTGTAGTAGCTGCGGATGACGCAGTGATGCCACAAACCAAGGAAGCAATTAGTCACTCGCAAGCAGCGAATGTGCCAATGATTTTTGCGGTCAATAAAATTGATAAAGACGGGGCACAACCACAAAAAATATACGAGCAATTATCTCAAATGAATATTTTAGTAGAAGCTTGGGGCGGTAAATTCCAAAACCAAGAGTTATCTGCTAAGCAAGGTTTAAATGTGGATGCTTTATTAGAGAAAGTGTTATTAGAATCTGAAATTTTAGATTTAAAAGCAAATCCAAATAGAGAAGCGACGGGAAGTGTTATTGAAGCCTCATTGGACAAAGGCCGAGGATATGTTGCAACTATACTAGTGCAAAACGGAACCTTACGCCAAGGTGATTTAATCTTATCTGGCCAATTTTATGGTCGTGTAAAAGCCATGTTCAATGAGCGTAATCAACGTATTGAAGTAGCGCCTCCTTCAACGCCAGTAGTAATATTAGGTTTGAACGGTGCACCACAAGCAGGTGAAAAATTCAAAGTATTCGATGACGAAGCAGAAGCAAAAGAATTAGCTACTAAACGTGCTCAATTATTAAGAGAGCAAGGTTTAAGGACTAGAAAACATATTACATTAGACGAGATTGGTCGTCGTTTGGCTTTAGGAAACTTTAAAGAATTAAATATCATCATTAAAGGTGATGTGGATGGTTCTGTGGAAGCCTTGAGTGACTCTTTACAAAAATTATCTACCGAAGAAATTGCAATTAGAGTAGTATTAAAAGGAGTAGGTCAAATTTCTGAATCAGATGTATTGTTATCGGCTGCATCGGATGCGATTATCATTGGATTTAACGTTCGTCCAAGTATGCAAGCAAATAAGTTAGCAGAAACAGAAGGCGTTGAAATTAAAATGTACTCTATTATCTATAACGCGATTGATGAAATCAAGAGTGCGATGGAAGGTATGTTGGAACCAAAAATTCAAGAAAAAATTGTTGCCAACGTGGAAGTACGTGAGGTATACAAATTTGATAAAGCAACTGTTGCAGGTTGTTTCGTATTAGATGGAAAATTAAGCAGAAACTCTAAAATACGTATCATTCGCGATGGTATCGTTGAATATCCAAAAGGCGAAGGTCAGGCCGCTGAATTAGGTAGCTTGAAGCGCTTTAAGGACGACGTAAAAGATGTTGTTTCCAATATGGAGTGTGGTTTAACCATTAAAAACTTTATTGATTTAAAACCAGGCGACATTGTAGAAGCATTTGAAGAAGAAGAAGTTAAACGTACTTTATAAAATATTTAAGATTTGATAGTTGGCACAATGGCCCAGCTATCAGATCTTTACCTTATTAATTCTATTTTGATGAAAATTGTTAGTATTGTTTTTTCGCTAGTATTGTTGTCGGTTACGGCAAAAGCACAGGTAAAAAAAGTGTTGGCTGATAAAATTGTTGCTACCGTTGGAGATAAATTTATTTTAAGATCTGACATTGACAATTCTATTGCCGATTATAAAAGACAAGCTCAGGGACAGGAAGGTGTAACGATACCATCGGTTTGTCAAATTATGGAAGGACAATTAATTCGTAAGGCCTTGGTGCTGCAAGCCGAAAAAGATTCTATTATTGTAACAGAGGATGAAATTCAAAATGCAATTGATAGTCGGATTAGACAATTCTTACAACAATTTGGCTCAAAAGAAGTACTAGAAGAAGTAGCAGGCAGAAGCATATTTCAGTTAAAAGATGATTTTAAGATTTTAATTAAAGAGCAAAAGCTAGCAGATGAAATGCAACAAAAAATTGTTGACAAAGTAAAAATAACGCCAACGGAAGTGCGCGCTTTTTATAATCAAATTCCAATAGACAGTTTGCCTTTGTATGAAAGTGAAGTGCAGGTGTTAGAATTGGTAATGCATCCCAAAGCCAATCGCGATATTGAGGAATATGTGATTCAGCAATTAATGGATTATCGTCGTCAAATTGAGGCAGGCATTAACAAATTTGATCAGTTGGTTAAATTATATTCTGAGGATCCAAGTTCAAAAGAAAATCTTGGACAATTTAGTTTAAATAGAAACGAGAGAAATTTTGATCCCGCTTTTATGGCAGGTTCATTCCGTTTAAAAGAAGGACAAATATCTGCACCTATTAAATCTAAGTTTGGGTATCATTTAATACAATTAATTTCAAGAACAGGGGACGATGCGGTGGTGAAGCATATTTTAAGAATACCACCTATTGCTGCTGATGAAATTAATGAGACTAAAACTTTTTTAGATAGCATTAGAAAAGATATTGTTGCCAATAAGTATAGTTTTGGAGAAGCAGTGAATAAACACAGTGACGACGAAGGTAGTAAGTTCACTGGTGGTGCCGTGTCGGGTAGAGACGGGTCTACTTATGTGAATTATGATATGTTACCAGATAAGGACATGGTGGTCTTGCTTAAATCAATGAAACCAGGTGATGTTTCTGTTCCACAGGTATATGTAGATGATAGAGGAAGAAAAACGGTTCGCCTAGTTTATTTTAGAGACCGTACCGAACCGCATAAGGAAAACTTAAAAGAAGACTATAATCGCATTGCCGCGCGCGCTTTGGAGGTTAAAAAAGCTAGAATGCTAGAAGCTTGGTTTAATGAGCATATCACTAACTATTACGTAAATATTGACGAAGATTACCAGTCTTGTTCCGAGATTAAAGAGTGGACCAAGGTGTCAAACACGCTTATTAAGCAAAAAACCTATTAATTTATTTTTTTTTCGGCTGGTTGCTAGTTAAGATTGAGGAACTATTGTAAATTCGTGGCTCCTTAAACACCATCATGAGCGACGAAATCAAACACGAATGTGGCCTTGCCTATATTCGACTTAGAAAACCTTTTTCGTATTATTTACAAAAAAGAGGATCGGTAACTTATGGTCTTAATAAGTTATACCTCCTGATGGAAAAACAGCATAACCGGGGTCAGGATGGAGCTGGGTTAGCTACCTTAAAATTAAATATTGAAGCCGGAAATCCTTATTTATATCGCCAAAGAAGCAATGCGGCTCAACCTATTGCCGACTTATTTTACAAAATTGGGCTAGAAGTACAGGAGTTAGAGAAATTTCAACCAGACATTGCGAAACATCCAGGATTAATGAAAGGCCACCTGCCTTTTATGGGCGAGATTTTATTGGGTCATTTACGTTATGGAACCCAGGGCAAAAATGATGTTGAATTTTGCCACCCCTTTATCAAAAAGGATTTAGTACCTGGAAAAAATATCGCTTTGGCCGGCAATTTTAACCTTGTTAATACAGACGAATTATTTCAACACATAGGATTTGATCCAGGTCCGTTTGAAAAGCAGAGCGACTTAGCGGCCATGATGGAAGTGATTCATCATTTCTTAGTAAAAGAAGAAGCAATAAATCCCAATGCGCCTAATATTGTAAATATATTAAAGCAAGCCGCTCCATTATTTGATGGTGGATTTACCATTGGAGGTTTAATTGGGAATGGGTATAGTTTTATTATGCGTGACGCCAACGGAATTCGTCCAGCCTATTATTATATTGACGGAGAAGTGATTGTTGCTGCAAGCGAGCGTGCTGCCATTAGAACTACATTTAATGTTGGCGAAAATGAAGTATTAGAGTTAATGCCGGGAAATGCATTAATAGTGAATGACAATGGAGATTATACAATTGAACAAATTATTGAACCTAAGGAAAGAAGAGCCTGCTCCTTTGAGCGCATTTATTTTTCAAGAGGTAGTGATGAAAAAATTTATAGAGAACGGATTGCTTTAGGAAATCATTTAAGTAAAATTGTATTAGATCGAATTGAAAAAGATTTAAAAAATACCATCTTCTCTTATATCCCCAATACGGCCGAAGTAGCTTTTTATGGACTTATCAAAGGAATGGAGCAATACTTGAATAAAATTAAAGTGGAGCGTATTTTAAGCTGGGGCAAGGAGGTGGATCCTGAGCGTTTAGAAGAAATGGTGAATCGTAAAATTCGTCAAGAAAAAATTGCAATAAAGGATGTGAAGCTGAGAACCTTTATTACCCAGGATGCCAATCGTAACGAAATGGTACAACACGTTTATGATATTACCTACGGTACGGTTAAGAAAGACCAGGATACCTTAGTGGTAATTGATGATAGCATTGTTAGAGGCACTACTTTAAGAGAAAGTATTATAAGAATGTTGTCACGCCTTTCTCCTAAAAAAATTATTGTCGTTTCTTCGGCACCTCAAATTAGATACCCAGACTGTTATGGTATTGATATGAGCAAGATGGGTGATTTCATTGCTTTTAAAGCAGCTATTGCATTGCTTGACGAAAGAGGCATGAACAATGTAATTGACGATACCTATCAGAAAATTAAAGCACTTGAAGCTAGCGGCACTTTACATACCGAAAATGCGGTAAGACAATTGTATAAACCGTTTACACCCGAAGAAATTTCTGATAAAATTGCACAATTAATAACACCAAGCAATGTAAATATTCCAGTGGAAGTAATTTATCAAACCATTGAGGATTTACATGAGTGTTGTCCAACCAATACCGGCGATTGGTACTTTACAGGCAATTATCCAACACCTGGTGGAAATAAGGTTTGTAATAAAGCCTTTGCGAATTATGTAGAGGGAAATAATGTGCGCGCATACTAATCCTTATACTCTGTAACAAATTGCATTAATGTTCATACCTGCTCCTACCGATGCAAAAATGACAATATCGCCTTTATGTAATTGGTGTTCGGGATATTTTCCATGCTTTACCATATCGTATAAGGTGGGAATGGTCGCAACGGAACTATTACCTAAATCATGAATGCTCATAGGCATTATATTTTCTGGCACTTCTCTGGTACCGTATAATTTATATAAGGCCTTTATAAAACCTTCGTCCATTTTTTCATTCGCTTGGTGCAAGAAAAATTTCTTTATGTCCTTGATATCCACGCCCGCTTTTTCAATACATTCTTTCATGGCAATGGGAACATTCTTAATAGCATATTCATATACTTTTCGCCCCTTCATTTTAATGTACCTTGTTTCTTCTTCCCCTGCTGGATGGTAAGACTTGCCTAGGTATAAAAAGTAGGCCTCTTCGTTGCAATGGCTTTGAACACTGGCGGCTAAAATACCACTTTCAGAATCTGTATCATCTTCCACGATACAAGCTCCAGCACCGTCACTAAAAATCATACTGTCCCTGTCGTGTGGGTCCACCACTCTGCTTAATGTTTCTGCGCCAACGACTAAACAGCGCTTGGCCATCCCTGATTTTATAAATGCATCGGCTTGAATCACCCCTTGGATCCATCCAGGACATCCAAATAAAATATCGTAGGCTACGCAATTTGGGTTGCGAATGCCTAATTGATTTTTTACACGAGAAGCAATGGCCGGAATGGTATCGGTTTGAATCGTACCCGGCAAAACGTTTCCGAAATTATGGGCAACAATAATTTGATCAATGGTTTCAGGATCAATGCCTGCATCTTGTATGGCTAACTTGGAAGCTTCTGTAGCCATTTCGGAGGTGTTCATGTCTTGTCCTGCATACCTTCTTTCGTAAATTCCCGTAATATCTTTGAATTTTTCTACAATCTCTTCATTAGGAGTAGCAATCAATTCCCCATTTTCACCATAAAAGGTATTTTCTATAAAATCCTTATTTGTCTTTATGATATTAGGTATGTAACTACCCGTGCCGGTAATAATGGTTGCCATAGGGGAATCTTAAAGGTGAAACAATCGGTGTAATCTAAGTTACGAATTATACATTAATTAAATGTATTTATCTCCCTTATTCCTTTTTACTTCGGCAACATATTCTTTAATAGATTGTTCTTGTTCCTTGCTGCATATTAATAAAACATCCTTGGTATCTACTACGATAAAGTCATCTAATCCTTGCACCACGACCAATTTATCTTTGGGCGCTTTTATCATACACTTGGTCGCATCAATCACCACCACATTGTCTGAGGCCACTGCATTGCCAAAGTAATCTTTCTCCATATTTTCATACGCACTATTCCATGTACCCAAATCGCTCCATCCAAAGGAAGAAGGCAATACATAAACATTACTCGCCTTTTCCATAATGGCAATATCAATAGAGATATTAGTGCATTGAGGATATATTTTTAAGATAGACTGTCTTTCGTTTTCTGTATTGAAATGTTCTTTTTCTTGATCAAACAATTCAAACATCTCAGGTTGCAATTTTTCAAAGGCAGCTAAAATACTACTTACCTTCCAAGCAAAAATACCTGCGTTCCATAAAAAGTCGCCGCTGTCTAAAAAGGATTGCGCAATTTCTAAGTTTGGCTTTTCTGTAAAGGTCTTTACTTTAAAAACGCCTTTAGCAACTTCTAATCCTTCGTATTGAATATAGCCATAACCCGTATTTGGGTTGCTAGGTTTAATTCCTAAGGTAACCAATGCTTTTATGTTGGAAACAAAATCCAATGCGTTTTCGACTATTTTTTGAAAATTATCTTCTTCTAAAATTAAGTGATCACTTGGTGCCACAATAAATGTTGCTTCCGGATCCTTTTGTGCTAATTTAAAAGAAATATAAGCAATGCAAGGTGCTGTATTTTTACGACTTGGCTCTGCCAAAATATTTTCAATAGGCAGGTTTGGTAACTGCTCTTTTACAATGGCAACATATTCTTCCGATGTGACAATGAAAATATTTTCAACGGGAATAAATTTTACATATCGCTCAAACGTCCACTGGATTAATGTTTTACCCGTGTTCAAAACGTCTAAAAATTGTTTTGGATAAGTAGTCCTGCTCATTGGCCAAAATCTACTTCCTATTCCACCCGCCATTATAGCTACATAATGATGTTTATTATTCATCCCTTTTATTCGTTTAATTATAAAATGCCCTCCCTCATTAAATCGTGCATATGAATCATACCAACATAACTTGATTCTTCTGCTACAATAATTTGGCTAATGTCTTTTTGTTCCATCAATGCTAGTGCATTTACAGCTAATTCATTGGGATCAATGGTAATAGGTGCTTTATGATAAATGTCTAATGCTTTTAAATCTTGTATACTTGTATGTTGTTCTAACATTCTTCTAATATCTCCGTCGGTAATAATACCTTCTACTTTATTTTGGTCATTCACTACCGCAGTGGCGCCCAATCTGTTTTTTGAAATGGTATGAATTACTTCTTTTAAACTTGTTGAACCCATTACACTAGGCTTAGGATTATGATTGGCCATTTGTCCAACAGTTAAAGTTAAACGCTTTCCTAAATTCCCACCTGGGTGAAATTTAGCAAAATCAATTGCCTTGAAATTATTAAGCTCCATTAAACAAACAGCAATTAAATCCCCCATCACCATTTGTGCAGTAGTAGAAGAAGTTGGTGCTAAATTATTTGCACAGGCTTCTTTTGAGACCGTGGTATTTAAAACCCATTTAGAATGTTTTGCCAAATAGCTGTCGATATTACCCACCATGCCAATTAAAGGGTTCCCAAATTGGTTTACCAACTGCACTAAATTTTTAATTTCTGGGCTTTCTCCACTCTTACTAATAATTAAGACAATATCGTTTGGGGTAATCGTACCAGAATCTCCATGAATGGATTCTGCGGCATGTAAAAATATAGAAGGGGTTCCGGTAGAGTTGCAGGTAGCCACTATTTTCTGAGCAATGATGGCACTTTTGCCAATTCCGCTTACAATAAAACGGCCCTTTGAATGATGAATGGCGTTGACTGCTTCTTCAAAGGACTGGTCAATAAAATTTGATAGTCCATTGATAGCTTCTATCTCAATTTGTAACGTTCTATTAGCGATGGACTGGATGCTATTTGTCATATGCGTATTAACGAGTAACAAAGTTAACGCTTCATACTCTTAGAAGCCCTATTTCTAAGAAAACCTTAAAAAAAAGCTTTTTCAAAAATAGGAGTGGGGATTGAACACTTCTTTAGTTATTTTCGTTAACTTATTAGTACCAATTATAGAGAAACTGTTGATTTTAAGATATTTATAGATGCCAAAAGCGAAAAAAGCCACTCCCAAAGCCACTCCTGCCACTGCCATGAACAACTCTTTTGATAAAAAAGAGGTTTTAAAGGCATTGGAAATGCATTTTGGGTTTAAAGCATTTAAGGGTACACAGGAAAAGGCCATTATGTCTTTATTAAGTGGCAGGGATACTTTTGTCATTATGCCAACTGGGGGTGGAAAGAGTTTATGCTATCAATTGCCCGCTTTAATGTTACCCGGTTGCGCCATTGTGGTATCTCCTTTAATTGCCCTCATGAAAAATCAGGTTGACTTAGTGAGAGGGTATAGTGAAAAAGATGATGTAGCCCATTTCTTAAATTCCTCTTTGAATAAAGCACAAATCAAAGAAGTA
>Ga0209107_10000490_pt1 | contig 23043 bp, 17 predicted proteins | sample LakErihyJuly2011_2_FD_187460 | JGI IMG/M metagenome (GOLD analysis project Ga0209107, IMG submission 187460) | Freshwater microbial communities from dead zone in Lake Erie, Canada - CCB hypolimnion July 2011 (SPAdes) (version 2) | ecosystem: Environmental > Aquatic > Freshwater > Lentic >...
GTGGGTCGCGCCTTGCTGTCCGAGATCCTGCCCAAGGGCCTGCCTTTTGCGAACATCAACAAGGCGCTCAAGAAGAAGGAAATCTCGCGACTGATCAACACCTCGTTCCGCAAGTGCGGTCTGAAGGAAACCGTGGTGCTGGCCGACAAGCTGCTGCAAAACGGCTTCCGTCTGGCCACGCGCGCCGGCATCTCCATCGGCATCGATGACATGCTGGTGCCCAAGCAGAAGTACGAGCTGATCGAGCGCGCCGAGAAGGAAGTCAAGGAAATCGAGCAGCAGTACGTCTCCGGTCTGGTGACCGCTGGCGAGCGCTACAACAAGGTGGTGGACATCTGGGGCAAGACCGGCGACGAAGTCGGCAAGGTCATGATGTCGCAGCTCTCCAAGCAAAAGACCATCGACCGCCACGGCAATGAAGTCGATCAAGAATCGTTCAACTCGATTTACATGATGGCCGACTCTGGTGCCCGCGGTAGCGCGGCGCAGATCCGCCAGCTGGCCGGCATGCGCGGCCTGATGGCCAAGCCTGACGGCTCCATCATCGAGACCCCCATCACGGCGAACTTCCGTGAAGGTCTGAACGTGTTGCAGTACTTCATCTCCACCCACGGTGCCCGTAAGGGTCTGGCGGACACGGCGTTGAAGACCGCGAACTCGGGCTACCTGACCCGCCGTCTGGTGGACGTGACGCAAGACTTGGTGGTCACCACCGTCGATTGCGGCACCGACCAAGGCATCAACACCCGCGCCCTGGTCGAAGGTGGTGAAGTCATCGAATCGCTGCGCGACCGCATCCTGGGCCGCGTGCCTGCGACCGACGTGCTGCACCCCGAAACCCAACAGGTGCTGATCGTTGCTGGCACCATGCTGGACGAGGACGTGCTGGACGAGCTGGAAGCCGCTGGCGTGGACGAAGTCAAGGTCCGCACCCCGCTGACCTGCGCCACCCGCTTCGGCCTGTGCGCCAAGTGCTATGGCCGTGACCTGGGCCGTGGTGGCCTGGTGAACTCCGGTGAAGCTGTCGGCGTGATCGCCGCGCAGTCCATCGGTGAACCCGGCACCCAGCTGACGATGCGCACCTTCCACATCGGTGGTGCCGCCTCGCGCGCTGCCATCGCCTCGAGCGTGGAAGCCAAGTCGGACGGCATCATCGGCTTCAACGCCACGATGCGCTACGTCACGAACGGCAAGGGCGACCTGGTGGTGATTTCGCGTTCCGGCGAAATCGTCATCTCCGACCAGCACGGCCGTGAGCGTGAGCGTCACAAGGTGCCGTACGGCGCGCAGCTCAACATCAAGATCGACCAGACCGTCAAGGCTGGCCTGGTCCTGGCGACCTGGGACCCGCTGACCCGCCCCATCATCACCGAGTTCGGCGGCAAGGCCCGTTTCGAGAACGTCGAAGAAGGCGTGACCGTGGCCAAGCAGGTGGACGAAGTCACCGGCCTGTCCACGCTGGTCGTGATCGACCCGAAGCGCCGTGGCACCGCCAAGGTGATCCGTCCGGGCGTCAAGCTGCTGGACGCGTCTGGCAGCGAGGTCAAGATCCCTGGCACCGACCACGCCGTGATGATCGGCTTCCCGATCGGCTCGCTGGTTCAGATCCGCGACGGCCAGGACCTGTCTCCTGGTGAAGTGCTGGCCCGCATCCCCATCGAAGGTCAGAAGACCCGCGACATCACCGGCGGTCTGCCGCGTGTGGCCGAGCTGTTCGAAGCCCGCTCCCCCAAGGACAAGGGCACCCTGGCCGAGATGACGGGCACCGTCTCCTTCGGCAAGGAAACGAAGGGCAAGGTTCGCCTGCAGATCACCGATCCGGAAGGCGGCATCCACGAGGAACTCGTGCTCAAGGAAAAGAACATCCTGGTGCACGAAGGCCAGGTGGTCAACAAGGGCGAGTCCATCGTGGACGGTCCGGCCGATCCGCAGGACATCCTGCGCCTGCTGGGCATCGAAGAGCTGGCCCGTTACATCGTCGACGAAGTGCAGGACGTCTACCGTCTGCAGGGCGTGAAGATCAACGACAAGCACATCCAGGTGATCGTTCGCCAGATGCTGCGCCGCGTCCAGATCGTCAACCCGGGCGACACGCACTACATCGCCGGTGAACAGGTCGAGCGCTCCGAGCTGCTGGACACCAACGACCGCATGCGCGCTGCCGACAAGCTGATCGCCACGCACAGCGATGTGCTGCTGGGCATCACCAAGGCTTCGCTGTCCACCGATTCCTTCATCTCGGCCGCTTCCTTCCAGGAAACGACCCGCGTGCTCACCGAGGCTGCCATCATGGGCAAGCGCGACGAGCTGCGTGGCCTGAAGGAAAACGTGATCGTGGGTCGCCTGATCCCCGCCGGTACCGGCATGGCCTTCCACCAGGCTCGCAAGGCCAAGGAAGAGATGGACGACACCGAGCGTCGCGCCATCGCCATGCAGGAAGCCCAGGAACGTGCCGCGCTGGAGCTGGCTGCGCTGGACGATGCTGCCGATGTGGCCGATGCCGCACCTGCAGAAGGTGGCGCCACCGCCGAGTGATGTGCTTCACGCCGGCCTTCGGGCTGGCAGTGCATCGCAGAAAGGGCCCTTCGGGGCCCTTTTTCATGTCGCTGCGAATCGTGTTGATCGTGGTCGCCCCCCCTGAACGGGGTAGGCCGAGAGGTGTGCAGGGGCGTTGACAACAGGCGTCGGGAGGCAGTTTGGGCCCGATGGACTTGCGCCAACGCCCCCCAACCGACAGGAGCCTCCATGGACACCACCAACTTCCAGCATTTCCTGAGCGTCACCCTCACAGAGTTGCTCATCAAAATCCTCGCCGCGGTCGTTTTCTGGATCGTTGGGCGATGGCTCATCGGCAAGGTCACGTCCTTGCTGCAGATGACGATGAACCGCAACCACGTCGATCCAACGCTCACCAAGTATCTGGGCTCGATCGTCACGGTGGCGCTGAACATCGCCCTGGTGCTGGGCATCCTGGGCTACTTTGGCATTCAGACCACCTCTTTCGCGGCCTTGCTGGCCGGTGCGGGCGTGGCGGTGGGCGCAGCCTGGAGCGGGCTCCTGGGCAATTTTGCCGCAGGGGCCTTCATGCTGGTGCTGCGACCGATCAAGGTTGGCGATTTCGTCTCGGTGGGCGGCGTGGTCGGCACCGTGCACGAGCTGGGCTTGTTTGGCACGACCCTCATCACGCCAGACAATGTGCTGACCCTGGTCGGCAACGGCAAGATTTTCGGTGACACCATCCAGAACTTCAGCGCGCTGCCCGCACGGCGTGTCGAGCGCGTGGCGCAACTGGCGCAGGGCGTGGACCCGATCGACGCCATTGCACGCTTGCGTGTGGCTGTCGCGACCGTGGCGAACGTGGTGAGCAGCCCGGCACCCGAGGTGTCCTTGCTGGACATGAAGCTGGAGGGCCCGCAGATCGCGGTGCGCCCTTACGCGCACAACGACCACTACTGGCAGGTCTACTTCGACACCAACGAGGCCATTGTCCGGGTGTGTCGCGAAGCCGGCTGGCCTACGCCGGCCATCACCCAGATCCACCACGTGCGCAGTCTGACGGCCTGAGCGAGTCTTGACCGAGGCAGGGGGCTCAGCCCTGTTGCGGCAAGTCGGGGTGTGGCCAGTTCAGCAACTCTGCCAGGCGGGTCACGATCCAATGCGCCTCGTCGGACGACACGCCGGCTTCCGGCTGCAAGAGTCCTTGCAGGCAGCGCCCGAGCACGTCCTGCGCATCGGCGCCGATGTCCACATGGACGCCGCGGCAGTGCTCGGTGAGGTGCTGGGCCAGGTCTTCGCACAGCTCGCACCGGGCTGCCACATCGCGCAGGGGCAGGGTCCAGCGTCCCCGGGCATCACGGTACAGCGCCTGGAAAGACGGTGGCACGAAGGTCTGGTTGTCGTCGCTCACCGCGGCGTGCTCGCGGCGGGGATGGGCGCCTGGGCGGGGGATGCGCGCGTCACCAGGGCGAAACCGCGCGATTCGGCCACGGTGCGCAACGGGAAGGCTTCTGCTGCTGCGGTGTTCTGGGCGGGCAGGCGGTCTGCTCGCGCCAGGGAGAGTGCGCCTGCCGATGGCCCGCCCGGAGGTGTGGGCGCCCCCAAGTAGAAAGCAAAACTGGGTTGGCGCGTCTGCCATTGCGTCACGGGCTGCCCCGTGGCCTTGCGTGCTTCCAGCGCCAGGTCTCGCACGGGGCCTTGCAAGGCCTCGGCCCACCACGGCAACACGGCCAGCACCACCCAGAAGGCGCCCAGCAAGGCGCCCACCACGGCCTTGTCGGCCAGGCAGCCTTTGGGCCAGCACCACACCAGCAACCACAGCGCGCCCACGGTGGCCAGCAGCCACCATGCGGGTCCGGGCGCGGCCGTGCTCAACAGCGTGTGGTACAGCGGGTCCGAGGTGCGCTCGGCCAGCCAGCCGGCCATGTGTTGACTCGCGGACAGCAGCCCGAACAGCAGCAGCTGGGACGCCGCCAGCGCCAGGCCCAGGGCGCGCGAGCGCAGCTCTGACAAGGCCTGCGCACACAGCAGCATCAGCGGCGTCAATCCGTAAAGCAGGTAGTGCGGCAACTTGGTGTTCGACAGCGAGAAAAACAGCAGCGCGAAGCCCGACCAGCACAGCAGGAAGCGCGTCACCGGTGTGCGCCAGGCCTTGCCGAGGCGCCCGCCCACGCCGACCAGCAGTGGCGTCCAGGGCAGCATCAGCAAAGGCGCCACCAACAGCGTGTAAAACGGGCTGCCGCCGTGGCCTTCCTTGGCCTGCATGAAGCGGTTGATGTTGTGCTGCAGGATGAAGCCGTCAATGAACGCCATGCCATGGCGGTGCAGCGCGTACGCGTACCAGGGCACCGCCGTCAACAGCAGGATGGCCCAGGCCAGCGGGTCGCCCAGCACCTCGCGCAGGCGGCGCAATTGCCCGCAACTCAGCAGGTACAAGATCACGGTCATGCCCGGCACCAAGCACGCCACCGGCCCCTTGGTCAGCAGGCCCAGTCCCATCCAGAAGAAGGCGCGGCGCAGCGGGCCCTTCTCGCGGCTGTCCAGGTGGCGCCAGAGGTCCAGACAGGCCCAGCACATCAGCGCATTGAGCAGCGCGTCGGCCGTGGCCGCCCGCCCGATCAGCATCACCCCCAGGCTGGTCGCCACGATGCCGACGGCCGCGCGCTCCACCTGTGAGCCCAGCCAGCCTTCGGCAAAGCGCAAGGCGGCCAGGCACCACATCAGGGCCGCCACCGCCGAAGGCAGGCGGGCAGCGAACTCGTTGACGCCGAACAGCGCCATGCTGGCGGCCTGGAACCAATAGATGAGGATGGGCTTGTCGAAGCGGTCCGCGCCGTTGAGCGTGGTGTGTCCCCAGTCGCCACTGGCCAGCATCTCGCGCGACGCTTCCGAGAACGCACCTTCATCGACGTCGATCAAGGGCGCCAGCCCCAGGCCGGCCAGCCACAGGGTCAACAGCAGGGCCAGCCAGAGCCAGGGAGGCACGCGGCCCAGGACGTTGCGGGTCGGGATCATGTGGGGTCCGGGTCAGGAAAGAGAGTTGGACGCGTGTGCGGCAGGCGGGATGCGGCCCCAGCGCCAGGCGCCCAGCAGGCCGAGTGCCACAACCGCGATGCACCAGGCCAGCGGCAGGGGGGTGCCCAGGTCCAGCAGGCAGAGCAAGACCGCCAGCACAGGCAGGGCGCCAGCCACCCAGGGGCGCACGGACGCGCGCGACAAGCCGAGCGCCAGGCGCTGCGTCACACCGAGTTGCCACACCACGGGCGCGAGGATCAGGCCCAGGCCCGCGCCCGCCAGCACGTCGCTGGGCCAATGCGCACCCACCACCACGCGCGACAGGCCCTGCAGCCCAGCCAGCAGCCACCAGCCTGCGCACACGGCCCAAGTCAGGGGGCGCGCAGCGCTGCGCAGCGACAAGGTCATCAGGCCTGCCACCGTGAAGGCGGTGGTGGTGTGCCCGGACGGCATCGACCCTTTGCGCAGGTGCTCGCCGATCACATGGAAGACCGGGTGATCCGGCCCGAACACCGCCAGGGGGCGGTCCACCTGCAGCGTCCGCTTGATCGCGTGCACGACCAGCCCGCCCAGCACCATGGCCACCAACAAGGCGGCCACGCGTCGCGGCTCCTCGGCGCTCAGGCTGCTCACCAGCAGGAGGCTGCAAATGCCCAGTGCCGACCAGGTCAACAGGGACCAGGTCGTGGGCCAGCCGCCCAGCGCCATCTGCAAAGCCAGGGCCCAGGCGCGGTCAAGGGCTTGCCCCGACAGGGCCAGTCCGGCGATCAGCAGCAGCCCACCCAAGGCCATGCGCGTCGCTGGCGCCCGCCAGGCGGCCAAAGTCTGGCCAGGCAGGTGAGGGGGGCGCTGAGACAACCGCATGGACGGCGATTGTAGTGGTCCGCACCGAAGGGCCTGCACCAAGGCGGTTGTCACACATTGGTCCATGGCATGCGATCCGTTACAAGGGTTTTCACCTAAGACTGGTGGTTTTCCCTTAGACTTCTTGCCATGTCATGCAAACCGTTGAAGGAGTGCACCATGGCCCAATCGTTCTCCCCCGTCCATTCCGTGAACCTCAAGCTGGCCCAGGCTGGCGACGAGCGCCGTCAACTGCGGCTGGAAAAACTCGGCGTCATCGCCGGCTTCCTCTTGGGGCTGCCCCTGGCCCTCACCGCCGTGCACGACCTGTTGGCCGATGCGCCCGAGGCTGTGTCTGCGCTGGCCGTCGTCGTCGTGGTGGCGGCCACCACGCGCTTTGGCCTGCTGGCCGCCTCGGCCGCGGCGCGTCGCCTGGCGGCCCGCTGAAACCTGGCGCCGTGCGGCTGCTGCGCGGTCGGCATCGCAGGCGAGTTGCCTGAATCAAAAAAGGATCCCGAGGGATCCTTTTTTTGTGGGCGTGGGGCGCTGAGGCCCCCGTGCCGTGCTCAGGCGGCGCGGCGGCGCGCCACCAAGCCGATGCCAGCAAGGCCCAGTGCCATCAGGGCGTAGCTGCCGGGCTCCGGCACAGCGACGGTCGCGTTCAGGCCGCCGAGGCGGAAGTCCGAGGAGCCCAATGCCTGCAGCTTGAAGGTCGTGCCGGTGGCGCCGGTCGTGCTGAACGCCGACAGCAGCAGGCCGCTGTCGTTGTTCGTACCGAAGCTGAACGATTTGGTCGGCGAGCTGAAGGTCGCGCTCTCGGTGCCGATGCCGAACAAGCCGTTGGACCAGCCGGACAGGCTCACGCTGGAGATGTTGACGGCCTGGTTGAACGTCAAAGTCAGGTACTCGCCCGAACTGCTGTTGCTGCCGTTGATGTCGCCGCTGGCGAACAGGCCGCCGGTCGTGGCGCCGAGGCCCGTGAAATTGCTGGTGACCTGGATCTGCTTGCCCGCCGCGTCGAAGGCGCGCACGATCAGCTGCAGGTTGCCGCTGATGTAGCTCGGTGCGTTGCTGACGGTGTCGATCAGCGAGCCGCCTGCGACGTAGAAATTGAAATTATTGACCGGGGTCGTGGCGTGTGCCGCGATCGGCAGTGAGGCGCTGAGGGCCAGCGCGATGGCATGTTTGGCGAGGGACACGGGTGCTCCTTGTTCCTGAGGTTTGTGTGGAGGCGCCAGAGGCGCCGCCTGATGTGAAATCTTGTCGGTTTTCTGGACTGATTGACCAACTTTAACGTTGGACAGCCTACCGGGCATCACCGCGAACACGCGGGCGGGAAAACCATCGGTGCCCTGTGTGCGAGGGGCGCTTCTGCGTCTGCATGGGGCGCTGGCTTGCGCTCATGCGGTCAGGTGGCTACAATGGAAGGCTTTTCGGCTTTCGCTGGGCGTTCCTGCGGACGTTGCGGATGTGCGGTTGCGTGGCTGGTGCCGCCAATGCGTGCCTTCCGCCGACGTGCTCAGGTGTCTCCTGTGAGGGCCGATTTGTGCTGGCGGCACAAGGACTTGCAAGCGTTCGTTCAAGCGCCTGTGAGGCATCCGCAAGGGGCCTGGCCGCCAGTGAAATCAACGGGAACCAACTGGAATCTATCCATGCCAACCATCAACCAGCTCGTGCGCCACGGCCGTCAGGTCGAGGTCACGAAGTCCAAATCGCCTGCGATGCAGAACTGCCCGCAGCGTCGCGGTGTCTGCACCCGCGTGTACACCACGACCCCCAAGAAGCCCAACTCGGCTTTGCGTAAGGTCGCCAAGGTGCGCCTGACCAACGGTTTCGAAGTCATTTCGTACATCGGCGGTGAAGGCCACAATCTGCAAGAACACAGCGTCGTGCTCGTGCGCGGCGGCCGTGTGAAGGACTTGCCCGGTGTGCGTTACCACATCGTGCGTGGCTCCCTTGACCTGCAAGGCGTCAAGGACCGCAAGCAATCGCGCTCCAAGTACGGCGCGAAGCGTCCCAAGAAGGCCTGATCGGTTTTTCCGATCGGTCTCGCTCATGTGAGCAAACCGGCCTCCTTCATCGGCACGTCACAAGGTGACGGCAGTCTGACGGAGAGAAGCCGAGGTGGCGGTGGCCAGGGAATTTGCCCCGGTTGCCGAGTAAGTGGAGCCTTCAGTTTTATCTCTTTTGGATAAGGCTCCGGATGAAGACAAGGTGATCTCACCGCGTCAACATCAACTGAAGCATTGAAAGGAATTGACATGCCTCGTCGTCGCGAAGTACCCAAGCGTGAAATCCTGCCCGATCCGAAGTTCGGTTCGGTCGATCTGTCCAAGTTCATGAACGTGATCATGGAATCCGGCAAGAAGGCTGTGGCCGAGCGCATCATCTACGGTGCCCTCGAACAAGTCGAAAAGAAGGCCGGCAAGGATCCGCTGGAAATCTTCAACATCGCTCTGAACAACATCAAGCCCGTGGTGGAAGTGAAATCCCGCCGCGTGGGTGGTGCGAACTACCAGGTTCCCGTTGAAGTTCGCCCCGCTCGCCGCATGGCCCTGGCCATGCGCTGGTTGAAGGAATCGTCGCGCAAGCGCTCCGAGAAGTCGATGGCCCAGCGTCTGGCCAACGAACTGCTCGAAGCCTCTGAAGGCCGCGGCGGCGCGATGAAGAAGCGTGACGAAGTGCACCGCATGGCCGAAGCCAACAAGGCCTTCTCGCACTTCCGTTTCTAATCCACCCCCGGCAGCTTTGCTGCCAAAAAAGCGTCCGGTCCGCGATCATGTGTTCAACACACGCGGCCGGCGCTTTGTCAAATCTGGAGTGACACCATGTCCCGCAAGACCCCGATCGAGCGCTATCGCAACATTGGCATCTCGGCTCACATCGACGCTGGCAAGACCACGACGACCGAACGCATCCTGTTCTACACCGGTGTGAACCACAAGATCGGTGAAGTGCACGAAGGCGCTGCCACCATGGACTGGATGGAGCAGGAACAAGAGCGCGGCATCACGATCACGTCGGCTGCCACGACCTGCTTCTGGAAGGGCATGGACATGTCCTACCCCGAGCACCGCTTCAACATCATCGACACCCCGGGCCACGTGGACTTCACCATCGAAGTCGAACGCTCGATGCGCGTGCTCGACGGCGCCTGCATGGTGTACTGCGCCGTGGGTGGCGTGCAGCCGCAGTCGGAAACCGTGTGGCGTCAGGCGAACAAGTACGGCGTGCCCCGCCTGTCCTTCGTCAACAAGATGGACCGCACCGGCGCCAACTTCTTCAAGGTCTATGACCAGCTCAAGCTGCGTCTGAAGGCCAACCCTGTGCCCGTGGTGATCCCCATCGGTGCCGAAGAAAACTTCCAGGGCGTCGTTGACCTGCTGAAGATGAAGGCCATCTACTGGGACGAAGCTTCCCAGGGCATGAAGTTCGACTACCGCGACATCCCGGCCGAACTGCAGGCCGACGCCAAGAAGTGGCGCGAAGGCATGGTCGAGGCTGCCGCCGAAGCCAACGAAGAGCTGATGAACAAGTACCTGGAAGAAGGTGACTTGTCCGAAGACGAGATCAAGCTGGCCCTGCGCACGCGCACCATCGCCTGCGAAATCCAGCCGATGCTGTGCGGCACCGCCTTCAAGAACAAGGGCGTGCAGCGCATGCTCGACGCCGTCATCGACTACCTGCCGTCCCCGATCGACATTCCCCCGGTCGAAGGCACGGACGACGACGACCAGCCCACCAGCCGCCGGGCCGACGACGCCGAGAAGTTCTCCGCGCTGGCTTTCAAGCTGATGACCGACCCGTACGTGGGTCAGCTGACCTTCGTGCGCGTGTACTCGGGCGTGTTGAACTCCGGCGACACCGTTTTCAACCCCATCAAGGGCAAGAAAGAGCGCATCGGCCGAATCCTGCAGATGCACGCCAACGAGCGTGAGGAAATCAAGGAAATTCTGGCCGGCGACATCGCTGCATGCGTGGGCCTGAAGGACGTGACCACCGGCGAAACGCTGTGCGATCCGGACGCCATCATCACCCTGGAAAAGATGGTCTTCCCCGAGCCCGTGATCGCACAGGCCGTGGAACCCAAGACCAAGGCCGACCAGGAAAAGATGGGCATCGCCCTGTCGCGCCTGGCCGCTGAAGACCCGTCCTTCCGCGTGAAGACCGACGAAGAATCCGGCCAGACCATCATCGCCGGCATGGGTGAGCTCCACCTGGAAATCATCGTTGACCGCATGAAGCGCGAATTCGGTGTGGAAGCCAACGTGGGCAAGCCGCAAGTGGCTTACCGCGAAACCATCCGCAACAAGGTCACCGACGTCGAAGGCAAGTTCGTGCGTCAGTCCGGCGGCAAGGGCCAGTACGGTCACGTGGTGCTGACGGTCGAACCGCAAGAACCCGGCAAGGGCTTCGAGTTCGTGGACGCCATCAAGGGCGGCGTGGTGCCTCGCGAGTACATCCCTGCGGTCGAAAAGGGCGTCATCGACACCCTGACCAACGGCGTGCTGGCCGGCTACCCCGTGGTTGACGTCAAGGTCACCCTGACCTTCGGTTCGTACCACGACGTGGACTCGAACGAAAACGCCTTCAAGATGGCCGCTTCGATGGGCTTCAAGGACGGCTGCCGCAAGGCTTCGCCCGTGATCCTCGAGCCCATGATGGCCGTGGAAGTCGAAACGCCTGAAGACTACGCCGGTACCGTGATGGGCGACCTGTCCTCGCGTCGCGGCATGGTGCAGGGCATGGACGACATGGTCGGCGGCGGCAAGATCATCAAGGCAGAGGTTCCCCTGTCCGAGATGTTCGGCTACTCGACCAGCCTGCGTTCGGCCACCCAGGGTCGTGCCACGTACTCCATGGAGTTCAAGCACTACTCGGAAGCCCCGCGCAACGTGGCCGAAGCCATCATCAGCGCACGCTCCAAGTAATCCTTGAGGCGCACAGGCCCGGGTGCTACCATCCGGGCCTTCTTGATTTCAGCCGGTCTTCGGCGCCACCTCGACCTTGCGTCGGCGTGGCTGGCTTGCTGCCCGTGGCGGCCAATGCTGGAGACCTTAAACCCGCACGGGCGACTGTTCTTTGTTGGAGAAACAAATGGCAAAAGGTAAATTCGAACGGACCAAGCCGCACGTGAACGTCGGCACGATTGGCCACGTTGACCACGGCAAGACCACCCTGACGGCTGCCATCGCGACCGTTCTGTCGAAGAAGTTTGGCGGCGAAGCCAAGGCCTACGACCAGATCGACGCAGCGCCGGAAGAAAAGGCCCGCGGCATCACCATCAACACCGCGCACGTTGAGTACGAAACGGCCAACCGCCACTACGCTCACGTGGACTGCCCCGGCCACGCCGACTACGTCAAGAACATGATCACCGGCGCCGCCCAGATGGACGGCGCGATCCTGGTGTGCTCGGCCGCTGACGGCCCGATGCCCCAGACCCGTGAACACATCCTGCTGAGCCGCCAGGTGGGCGTGCCTTACATCATCGTCTTCCTGAACAAGGCCGACATGGTGGACGACGCCGAACTGCTGGAACTGGTCGAAATGGAAGTGCGCGAGCTGCTGTCCAAGTACGACTTCCCCGGCGACGACACCCCGATCATCAAGGGTTCGGCCAAGCTGGCCCTGGAAGGCGACACCGGCGAGCTGGGCGAGCAAGCCATCATGGCCCTGGCCGAAGCCCTGGACACCTACATCCCCACGCCTGAGCGCGCCATCGACGGCACGTTCCTGATGCCTGTGGAAGACGTGTTCTCGATCTCGGGTCGTGGCACCGTGGTGACCGGCCGCATCGAGCGCGGCATCATCAAGGTCGGCGAAGAAATCGAAATCGTCGGCATCGCTGCCACCCAGAAGACCACCTGCACCGGCGTGGAAATGTTCCGCAAGCTGCTGGACCAAGGTCAAGCTGGCGACAACGTGGGCATCCTGCTGCGCGGCACCAAGCGCGAAGACGTGCAGCGCGGCCAAGTGCTGTGCAAGCCCGGCTCGATCAAGCCGCACACGCACTTCACCGGCGAGATCTACGTTCTGTCCAAGGACGAAGGCGGCCGTCACACCCCGTTCTTCAACAACTACCGCCCTCAGTTCTACTTCCGTACGACTGACGTGACCGGTTCCATCGAGCTGCCGGCCGACAAGGAAATGGTCATGCCTGGCGACAACGTGTCCATCACCGTGAAGCTGATCGCCCCGATCGCCATGGAAGAAGGTCTGCGTTTCGCCATCCGCGAAGGTGGCCGCACCGTCGGCGCCGGCGTGGTTGCCAAGATCCTGGACTAAAATCACTGCTTCAGTTTCTGGCCAGTAGGGGTATAGCTCAATTGGCAGAGCGTCGGTCTCCAAAACCGAAGGTTGTAGGTTCGATTCCTACTGCCCCTGCCAAAAGCTGAGCCCCCACACCGCTGTCGCACAGCAGCCCGCAAGCTCTCCATGAGTTGGCGGGCTTTATTGCCTCACTCCACCGCCCTCAAGTTTGACGCCCATGGCCACCTCGGACATCGACACCGTTTCCACCAGCGCCGACAAGGCCAAGCTGGCTGCCACTGGCCTGCTCGTGGTGGGCGGTGTGGCCGCGTTCTACCTCCTGGGCAAGCAGGACCTCTGGCTGCGCGTCCTGGTCCTGCTGGTCCTGCTGGCGGGTGCTGTTGGCGTCTTCCTGACGTCCATCCAGGGCAAGGAGCTGGTGGCATTCGGTCAGGACTCGGTCAAAGAGCTGAAGAAGGTCGTCTGGCCCACCCGCCCGGAGGCCACGCAAATGACCTTGTACGTTTTCGCCTTCGTGGTGATCATGGCCTTGTTCCTGTGGCTGACCGACAAGGCGCTGGAGTGGGTGATTTACGACCTGGTCCTGGGTTGGAAGCACTGATTTCCCCTGCGCAGCGCACACACACCACGAGGTTGACACATGACTGACGTCCAAGCCGCTCCTTCCGCCACGCCGGCCAACTCGCTGCGCTGGTACGTGGTGCATGCCTACTCCGGCATGGAGAAGGCCGTTGAGCGCAACCTGCGCGAGCGCATCGACCGCGCTGGCATGCAAGAACAATTCGGCCGCATCCTGGTGCCCACCGAAGAAGTGGTCGAAGTCAAGAACGGCAAGAAGTCTGTCACCGAGCGCCGCTTCTTCCCTGGCTACGTGCTGGTGGAAATGCTGATGTCGGACGACACCTGGCACCTGGTGAAGAACACTTCCAAGGTCACCGGTTTCGTGGGTGGCGCCAAAAACCGCCCCGCCCCCATCTCGGAAGACGAGGTCATGAAGATCGTCAACCAGATGAAGGAAGGCATCGAGAAGCCGCGGCCCAAGGTCGAGTGGGAAAACGGCGAAGTGGTCCGCGTCAAGGAAGGCCCTTTCACCGACTTCAACGGCTCCATCGAAGACGTCAACTACGAAAAGTCCAAGCTGCGCGTGTCGGTCACCATTTTTGGTCGCGCCACGCCGGTCGAGCTGGATTTCGGCCAGGTCGAAAAAATCTGACGATCGCAGGCCAGCGGGCCTGCATCGGCCGCATGAAGCCCCTTCGGGGGCTTTTTCATTGCGCAAACACTTGCCAACTGCGGTCGCGGCGATTTAGAATCGCGGTCTTTCCTCCTCGGTGGGGAGGTTGCACCATGGCATGTCGCACTGCGGCGGGCCCTGAGGCGCCAACACCGACGCACCAGCCGTGAGCGAGATCGCGGCATGAGGAGCCTGGCGGCAGCCCGCGCGACGCTTCAAGCATAGGCTTGAGTTTTGAGCGGGGTCGCGAACCAGGCGTTTGCACTCGACCACACCGGCAGGCCGCTGGCGTGGTTCCAGGAGAAACTATGGCCAAGAAGATCATCGGCTTCATCAAGCTGCAAATCCCGGCCGGCAAGGCGAACCCTTCGCCTCCGGTGGGTCCCGCGCTGGGTCAGCGCGGTCTGAACATCATGGAGTTCTGCAAGGCGTTCAACGCCCAGACCCAAGGTGTCGAGCCCGGTCTGAAGCTGCCCGTCGTCATCACGGCGTTCGCAGACAAGTCCTTCACCTTCATCATCAAGACGCCGCCCGCGACCGTCCTGCTGAAGAAGGCTGCCAAGATCGACAAGGGTTCGCCCCGTCCGCAAGCCGACAAGGTTGGCAAGCTGACCCGCGCCCAGATCGAAGAGATCGCCAAGACCAAGCAGAAGGACCTGACCGCCGCCGATCTGGACGCTGCTGTCCGCACGATCGCTGGTTCCGCCCGTTCCATGGGCATCATCGTGGAAGGTGTCTGACATGTCGAAGCTGACCAAACGCCAAAAGGCCTTCGCTGACAAGGTCGATACCACCAAGCTGTACGGCTTCGACGAAGCCCTCACCCTGATCAAGTCCGCTGCCGTTGCCAAGTTCGATGAGTCCATCGACGTGGCCGTGCAACTGGGCGTGGACGCTAAGAAGTCTGACCAAGTCGTGCGTGGCGCCGTCGTGATGCCCAACGGCACCGGCAAGACCAAGCGCGTCGCCGTGTTCGCCCAAGGCGCCAAGGCTGACGAAGCCCGTGCCGCTGGCGCCGACGTCGTCGGCATGGAAGACCTGGCCGAACAGGTCAAGGCTGGCAACATCAACTTCGACGTGGTCATCGCCTCGCCGGACACGATGCGCATCGTCGGTACCCTGGGTACCGTGCTGGGTCCTCGCGGCCTGATGCCCAACCCCAAGGTCGGCACCGTGACCCCGGACGTCGCCACCGCCGTCAAGAACGCCAAGGCTGGCCAAGTCCAGTTCCGCGTTGACAAGGCTGGCATCGTCCACGGCACCATCGGCCGCCGTTCGTTCGACGACGACAAGCTCAAGGGCAACCTGGCTGCGCTGCTCGACGCCCTGACCAAGCTGAAGCCCGCTTCCAGCAAGGGCGTGTACCTGCGCAAAGTCGCCGTGTCCTCGACCATGGGTCTGGGCGTGCGCGTCGATGTGAACAGCATCACCGTCGGCTGATCCAAGCTGGATCGCACATGACATCGTCGGTGGCGCCCCTGTGGCGTCGCTGACCAGGCACCGCGCGAGTCTGGCGCGGATGGCCTGACACAAATTGGTGGGCTGGCGCCCGGTGGCATGCCACTGAGCGCCAGGCTATCAAAGACCGTAGGCGTCGAAGCACGCGCTTGTTCAGGCGTGCCCAGGCTTAATCCCCCAGCCTACGCAGATGGCGTACCCGCTGTTGAAGGTTTCCGCGTCGTTGTCATGACGGTGTGGGTTCCGAGGCAGAAGGTCGCTGCAACCGGGTGTGCCCGGAGGTCACCGCACCTGGTGGTGCTTTGGCCAAAAGGCATGTTTTAAGGAGTAGACCTTGAGTCTCAATCGCAACGAGAAAGAAGCCGTGATCGCGGAAGTGGCTGCCCAAGCGGGCAAGTCGCAAACGCTGGCACTGGCTGAGTACCGCGGTCTCACCGTGGCTCAACTGGACGCGCTGCGCAAGACCGCCCGTGCACAAGGTGTGTATCTTCACGTGCTGAAGAACACCCTGGCACGCCGCGCTGTTGCTGGCACGCCGTTTGAAGTCGCGGCCGAGAGCATGAGCGGCCCGCTGATCTATGGCTTCTCTGAAGATGCCGTGGCAGCTGCCAAAGTGATCGCTGACTTTGCCAAGGGCAATGACAAGCTGGTCATCAAGGCTGGCGCTTACGCCGGCAAGGCCCTGGACGCCAATGGCGTCAAGGCCCTGGCCTCGATCCCGAGCAAGGAAGTGCTGCTGGCCCAGATCTGTGGCCTGCTGCAATCGCCGATCTCGGGTCTGGCACGCGTGCTGGCCGCTGTGGGCGAACAAAAGGGTGGTGGCGCAGCCGCCCCCGCCGAAGCTGCAGAAGCTCCGGCCGAAGAAGCCCCGGCCGCTTGAAGCGCTGGCCAACCGCCCGCTTCGTACTGAATCAACCTTTTACCGATATTTAGGAACCCAAAATGGCATTCGATAAAGACGCATTCCTGACCGCCCTGGACAGCATGTCCGTGATGGAACTCTCCGAGCTGGTCAAGGCCATCGAAGAGAAGTTCGGCGTGTCCGCAGCCGCCATGGCCGCTCCCGCCGCTGGTGGCGCTGGTGGCGCTGCTGCTGCTGTTGAAGAGAAGACCGAATTCAACGTCGTCCTGACCGGCGCTGGCGCCAACAAGGTTGGCGTCATCAAGGCCGTGCGCGAAATCACCGGTCTGGGTCTGAAGGAAGCCAAGGACCTGGTCGACGGCGCCCCCAAGAACGTCAAGGAAGCCGTTGCCAAGGCCGACGCCGAAGCCGCTCTGAAGAAGCTGGTCGAAGCTGGCGCCACCGCCGAAATCAAGTAATTTGGCTGGATCGCTTGCTTCGGCAGGCGATCTTTCCCAGATCACTGGCGCAAGACAGCTGCTCCCTGCTGGGGGCAGCTTTCGGCTTTTCAGGGTGCAAAATCCCTGAGAGCACCCGAAAAGCCCCCCGTGGTAGTACACTGGAGGGCTTTTCGAGTGTTCTCTGAACCGACTGCGGAGAACTGGTTTGGTCGAGCCCGAATGCGTATGTGTGAATTTCAGCGAATTCACTGCGCACGGGTTGTCTGCCAGCGGTTGGTAGTGGCCAACCACCAAGCCTCGGGTGCAATGCCCGAATGGCCAGTCGCCGAACAATCGGTCACGTTCCAGGCCCCATCCTCGGCCAGGACGGGGCCTGAATTCGAAGCGGATCACCCCGTCGGGTGTCCGAAACGGAGAGTTTATGGCGCAAGCAACCCCCTACAGCTACACCGAGCGCAAGCGGATTCGCAAGAGTTTTGGCAAGCGTGGCAGCGTGCTCAATGTCCCTTACCTGCTGACGATGCAGAAGGACTCCTACGTCGCGTTCCTGCAAAAGGACGTGCCGCCACAGCAGCGCAAGCCCGAAGGCCTGCAAGCCGCTTTCATTTCGGCGTTCCCCATTGTTTCGCACAATGGCTTCGTCGAGATGAAATTCATCGAGTTCAACATCGCCAAACCGGCGTTCGATGAGCGTGAGTGCCAGCTGCGGGGTCTGACCTTCGCGTCGGCCGTGCGTGCACGTCTGCAGATGATCATCTATGACCGCGAGACGTCCACGTCCCAGTCCAAGGTGGTCAAGGAAGTCAAGGAACAAGAGGTCTACATGGGCGAAGTGCCCCTGATGACCGACTACGGCTCCTTCATCATCAACGGCACCGAGCGCGTCATCGTGTCTCAGCTGCACCGTTCGCCTGGCGTGTTCTTCGAGCACGACAAGGGCAAGACCCACTCGTCGGGCAAGCTGCTGTTCTCGGCACGCATCATCCCCTACCGTGGCTCCTGGTTGGACTTCGAATTCGATCCGAAGGACCTGCTGTACTTCCGCGTGGACCGCCGCCGCAAGATGCCGGTGACGACCCTGCTGAAGGCTATTGGCATGAACAACGAGCAGATCCTGAGCACGTTCTTCCAGAACGACCAGGTCAAGCTCATGGACGCCGGTGCGCAACTGGCTTTCGTGCCCGAGCGTTTCAAGGGCGAAGTGGCCCGCTTCGACATCACCGACAAGGCCGGTGCCGTTGTCGTTGAAAAAGACAAGCGCATCACCGCGCGCCACACCCGCGCTCTGGAACAGTCCGGCACCACGCACATCAGCGTGCCCGAAGACTTCCTGCTGGGCCGCGTGCTGGCCAAGAACCAGATCGACCCGGACACGGGCGAGCTGATCGGCAAGGCCAACGAAGAACTGACCGAAGCGCTGCTCAAGAAGCTGCGCTCGGCGGGCATCCTCGACATCGAGGTCCTGTTCACCAATGAGCTGGACCAAGGCGCCTACATCTCGCAAACGCTGGCCACCGATGAGACGGCCGACGAGCTGGCCGCCCGTGTCGCCATCTACCGCATGATGCGCCCCGGCGAGCCGCCGACCGAAGACGCCGTGCAGGCCCTGTTCCAGCGCCTGTTCTACTCGGAAGACACGTACGACCTGTCGCGCGTGGGCCGCATGAAGTTCAACGCCCGCGTGGGCCGCGACGAGGCCACCGGCCGCATGACCCTGTCCAACGACGACATCCTGGCCGTCGTGAAGATCCTGGTCGAGCTGCGCAATGGCCGTGGCGAAGTCGATGACATCGACCACTTGGGCAACCGCCGTGTGCGTTGCGTGGGCGAACTGGCCGAAAACCAGTACCGCTCGGGCCTGGCGCGCATCGAGAAGGCCGTCAAGGAGCGTCTGGGCCAGGCCGAGACCGAAGCCCTGATGCCGCACGACCTGATCAACTCCAAGCCGATTTCCGCGGCCTTGAAGGAGTTCTTCGGTGCGTCGCAGCTGTCGCAGTTCATGGACCAGACCAACCCCCTGTCGGAGATCACGCACAAGCGTCGCGTCTCCGCCCTGGGCCCGGGCGGTCTGACCCGCGAGCGCGCCGGCTTCGAAGTCCGCGACGTGCACCCGACCCACTACGGCCGTGTCTGCCCGATCGAAACGCCGGAAGGCCCGAACATCGGTCTGATCAACTCGCTGGCCCTGTACGCCCGCCTGAACGAGTATGGCTTCCTGGAGACGCCGTACCGCCGCGTGAACGACGGCCAGACGACGACCCAGATCGACTACCTGTCGGCCATCGAAGAAGGCAAGTACGTCATCGCGCAGGCCAACGCCTCGCTGGACGCCAACGGCCGCCTGACCGACGAGCTGGTCTCGGCCCGCGAAAGCGGCGAATCGGTGCTGACCTCGCCTGAGCGCATCCAGTACATGGACGTGGCCCCGACCCAGATCGTGTCGGTCGCCGCCTCGCTCGTGCCCTTCCTGGAGCACGACGATGCGAACCGCGCACTGATGGGCGCCAACATGCAGCGTCAAGCTGTGCCGACCCTGCGTCCTGAAAAGGCCTTCGTCGGTACCGGCGTGGAGCGCGTGGCCGCTGTGGACTCGGGCACCGTCGTGGTGTCCAAGCGCGGTGGCGTGGTGGACTACGTTGACACCAACCGCGTGGTGATCCGTGTCAATGACGCGGAAACCGTCGCCGGTGAAGTCGGCGTCGACATCTACAACCTGATCAAGTACCACCGTTCCAACCAGAACACCAACATCCACCAGCGTCCGATCGTCAACCGTGGCGACGTCGTGGCGGTGGGTGACGTGATCGCCGACGGCGCATCGACCGACCTGGGCGAACTCGCCCTGGGCCAGAACATGCTCGTGGCCTTCATGCCCTGGAACGGCTACAACTTCGAAGACTCGATCATGATCTCGGAGCGTGTGGTCGCCGAAGACCGCTACACCTCGATCCACATCGAAGAACTCGTCGTGATGGCCCGCGACACCAAGCTGGGCTCTGAAGAAATCACGCGCGACATCCCCAACCTGTCCGAGAACCAACTGGCGCGTCTGGACGAGTCGGGCATCGTGTTCGTGGGCGCCGAAGTCGGCCCCGGCGACGTGCTGGTCGGCAAGGTGACGCCGAAGGGCGAAACCACCCTGACGCCGGAAGAGAAGCTGCTGCGCGCCATCTTCGGCGAGAAGGCGTCCGACGTGAAGGACACCTCGCTGCGCGTGGACCAGGGCACGATGGGCACCGTCATCGACGTGCAGGTCTTCACCCGCGAAGGCATCGTGCGTGACAAGCGCGCCCAGCAGATCATCGACGATGAGCTCAAGCGCTTCCGCCTGGACCTGAACGACCAGCTGCGCATCGTCGAGGCCGACGCCTTCGACCGCATCCGCAAGCTGCTGATCGGCAAGATCGCCAACGGTGGCCCGAACAAGCTGGCCAAGGGCACGGCGCTGGACGACGCTTACCTGTCGTCCATCGACAAGTTCCACTGGTTCGACATCCGCCCCGCGGAAGACGAACTGGCCAACCAGCTCGAATCCATCAAGAACTCGCTGGAGCAGACCCGCCACAGCTTCGACCTCGCGTTCGAAGAGAAGCGCAAGAAGCTCACCCAAGGCGACGAGCTGCCCGCTGGCGTGCTCAAGATGGTCAAGGTCCACCTGGCCGTCAAGCGCCGCTTGCAGCCTGGTGACAAGATGGCCGGCCGTCACGGCAACAAGGGTGTGGTCTCCAAGATCGTTCCGATCGAGGACATGCCTTACATGGCCGACGGCACCCCTGCCGACATCGTGCTGAACCCGCTGGGCGTGCCCTCGCGGATGAACGTCGGTCAGGTGCTGGAAGTGCACCTGGGCTGGGCCGCCAAGGGCATTGGCCAGCGCATCGGCAACATGCTGCAGCAAGAGGCCGCCGTGGCCGAGCTGCGCAAGTTCTTCGACGAGCTGTACAACCAGTCCGGTGGCAAGAAGGAAGACGTGACCGCGCTGAGCGACACCGACATCCTGAACATGGCCGGCAACCTGTCCAAGGGCATGCCGTTCGCCACCCCGGTGTTCGACGGCGCCAAGGAAGAGGAAATCCGCGGCATGCTGCAGCTGGCCTACCCGGCCGATGTGGCCAAGGCCAAGGGGCTCACCCCGACCCGCACCCAGGCTGTCTTGCACGACGGTCGCACTGGCGAAGCTTTCGAGCGTCCGGTCACCGTGGGCTACATGCACGTGCTGAAGCTCCACCACTTGGTGGACGACAAGATGCACGCCCGTTCGACCGGCCCGTACTCGCTCGTCACGCAGCAACCGCTGGGTGGTAAGGCGCAATTCGGTGGTCAGCGCTTCGGTGAAATGGAAGTGTGGGCGCTGGAAGCCTACGGTGCGGCCTACGTGCTGCAGGAAATGCTCACCGTCAAGTCCGACGACGTCAATGGCCGTACCAAGGTGTACGAGAACATCGTCAAGGGCGAGCACGCCATCGAGGCGGGCATGCCGGAATCGTTCAATGTGCTGGTCAAGGAAATCCGTTCCTTGGGCATCGACATTGAACTTGAGCGCAACTGATTAGGAATAGGAGAGCCCCATGAAAGGTTTGCTGGACCTGTTCAAGCAATTCACGCCCGATGAGCATTTCGATGCCATCAAGATTGGCCTGGCTTCGCCGGAGAAAATCCGCAGCTGGTCCTTCGGCGAAGTGAAGAAGCCTGAGACGATCAACTACCGCACGTTCAAGCCCGAACGCGACGGCCTGTTCTGCGCCAAGATCTTCGGCCCGATCAAGGACTACGAGTGCCTGTGCGGTAAGTACAAGCGCTTGAAGCACCGCGGTGTCATCTGTGAGAAGTGCGGCGTCGAAGTGACCCAGACCAAGGTCCGTCGCGACCGCATGGGCCACATCGAACTGGCTGCGCCTTGCGCGCACATCTGGTTCCTGAAGTCGCTGCCTTCGCGTCTGGGCCTCGTGCTCGACATGACGCTGCGCGACATCGAGCGCGTGCTGTACTTCGAAGCGTACGTGGTGGTGGATTCGGGCATGACCCCGCTGAAGAAATTCAGCATCATGTCCGAGGACGACTACGACGCCAAGCGCATCGAATTCGGTGACGAGTTCGTCGCGCTGATGGGCGCCGAAGGCATCCAGAAGTTGTTGGCCGAGATGGACCTCGACGTCGAGATCGACAAGCTCCGCAACGACATGACGGGCTCGGAGCTCAAGATCAAGAAGAACTCCAAGCGCCTGAAGCTGATGGAGGCCTTCAAGAAGTCGGGCATCAAGCCCAACTGGATGGTGCTGGAAGTCCTGCCCGTGCTGCCGCCGGACCTGCGTCCGCTGGTGCCGCTGGACGGTGGCCGCTTCGCGACCTCCGACCTGAACGACCTGTACCGCCGCGTCATCAACCGCAACAACCGTCTGGCCCGCCTGCTGGAGTTGAAGGCCCCTGAGATCATCGTGCGCAACGAAAAGCGCATGCTGCAGGAAGCCGTGGACTCGCTGCTGGACAACGGTCGTCGCGGCAAGGCCATGACGGGCGCCAACAAGCGCGCCCTGAAGTCGCTGGCCGACATGATCAAGGGCAAGTCGGGTCGCTTCCGTCAGAACCTGCTGGGCAAGCGCGTCGACTACTCCGGTCGTTCCGTGATCACCGTGGGCCCGACCCTCAAGCTGCACCAGTGCGGTCTGCCCAAGCTGATGGCGCTGGAGCTGTTCAAGCCCTTCATCTTCTCGCGCCTCGAAGCCATGGGCATCGCGACGACGATCAAGGCCGCCAAGAAGGAAGTCGAATCCGGCACCCCCGTGGTCTGGGACATCCTGGAAGAGGTCATCAAGGAGCACCCGGTTCTGCTGAACCGCGCTCCGACGCTGCACCGTCTGGGCATCCAGGCTTTCGAGCCCGTGCTGATCGAAGGCAAGGCCATCCAGCTGCACCCGCTGGTCTGCGCGGCCTTCAACGCCGACTTCGACGGTGACCAGATGGCCGTCCACGTGCCGCTGTCGATCGAAGCCCAGATGGAAGCCCGCACGCTGATGCTGGCCTCCAACAACGTGCTGTTCCCTGCCAACGGCGAGCCCTCCATCGTCCCGTCGCAAGACGTGGTGCTGGGCCTGTACTACGCCACCCGCGAGCGCATCAACGGCCGCGGCGAAGGCATGATCTTTGCCGACATCCCTGAACTCCAGCGCGCGCTGGACAACAACGTCGTCGAGATCACCGCCAAGATCAACATCCGCCTGACGGAGTACACCAAGGACAAGGCCACGGGCGAGTTCACGCCCGAGACCAAGCTGGTGGAAACCACGGTGGGTCGCGCTTTGCTGTCCGAGATCCTGCCCAAGGGCCTGCCTTTTGCGAACATCAACAAGGCGCTCAAGAAGAAGGAAATCTCGCGACTGATCAACACCTCGTTCCGCAAGTGCGGTCTGAAGGAAACCGTGGTG
>Ga0209107_10000491_pt1 | contig 23036 bp, 17 predicted proteins | sample LakErihyJuly2011_2_FD_187460 | JGI IMG/M metagenome (GOLD analysis project Ga0209107, IMG submission 187460) | Freshwater microbial communities from dead zone in Lake Erie, Canada - CCB hypolimnion July 2011 (SPAdes) (version 2) | ecosystem: Environmental > Aquatic > Freshwater > Lentic >...
CGCAGTTTCTGAAAATTTAAAAGAAGAAACCTTAAAGCATTTTGAAATTCGTAAAAATATTCAGGTGATTAATAATTTTGTGGACCTGCACCGTTACGATAAAAAACCAGTGGCTGCGTTTAGGCATGTGATTGCTCCAAATAACGAAAAAATAATTGTACACGCTTCTAACTTTAGAAAAATAAAAAGGATAGATGATGTGATGGAAATTTTTAAAAATATCCATGCAACCATTTCTTCTAAATTGTTAATGGTAGGCGATGGCCCAGAACGTCCTGTTGCCGAAGACTTGGCAAGACAATATGGAATAGAAGGGGATGTGCGATTCCTAGGAAAGCAAGAACAGATGGAAGAAATTTTAGCAGTGAGTGATATTTTCTTACTGCCATCGGAATATGAAAGTTTTGGTTTAGCTGCATTAGAAGCCATGGCGGCGAGTGCGGTTGTGATAAGTTCCGATGCGGGTGGACTGGCCGAAGTAAACTTAGATGGCGTTACTGGTTATACTGCATCCGTAGGTGACGTAAAAACAATGAGCGAAAAAGCCATTGCACTATTACAAGATGAAGAAAAATTAAAGTCATTTAAAAAGAATGCTTTAAAGCAAGCCAAGCATTTTGATATCGCTAATATCATTCCTCAATACGAGGAGCTATACAGACAGTATTCCAGAACAGGAGAATGATAATTTCACATTCATACAATTGAGAAATATAATTCGTAATTACTATTTTTTAATTGCATGCTGTATACTCGCAATTATTTTTTCAACTGCTAATTTTAATTCTTCCATCGTAATACATAATGGAGGCGCAATGCGAATACGATCTTCTGCAAATAAAAACCAATCCGTAATAATACCTTTTTCAATACATGCAGCTGCTACTTTTTTAGCCACTGTTTCGGATTCAAATTGCAAAGACATCCATAAGCCTTTATAATTTCTGTGTAAAACAGCTGGGTGATGTAAGTTATCAACTAAATATTTTTCCTTGTCTTTTACTTCGGCTATCCAGCCCGAATTGGTCAATACTTCAAGCGCTGCATTACCCGCCGCGCAGGAAACCGGATTGCCTCCAAAGGTAGTGATATGGCCTAATACCGGATTTTCAGTGAGCACCGACATCATTTTAGTACTTGCAATAAATGCACCTAGAGGAAGTCCCCCTCCCAAAGCTTTGCCAACCAATAAAACATCTGGCTCAATGCCATATTGTTCAAAGGCAAATAGCGTTCCGGTCCTTCCAAATCCAGATTGTATTTCATCCACAATTAATAAAATACAAAGCGCATCACATTTTTTTCTCAAAGCAATTACCCATTCTTTATTTGCTGGCGTCACCCCCGTTTCTGCTTGTACCAGTTCTACCAATACGCAGGCCACGGTATCATCAATTAATTCAATGTCTTCAAAATGATTATAACGTAAATGTAAAATATCGGGAAGCAGCGGACGAAATGCATTTTTAAAATACTCGTCTCCCATTACACTTAACGCACCCTGCGTACTTCCGTGATAGGCCCCTTTAAATGCTACTATCTTAGTACGACCCGTAACGCGCTTCGCTAATTTCATAGCGCCTTCTGTAGCTTCCGCTCCGCTATTGGTAAAATAGACCGACTGCAATGCATCGGGTAAAAAACTAGTTAGGTATTTTGCATAATGCACTTGTGGTGCTTGCACAAATTCACCATACACGATGACATGCATATATTTTTCGGTCTGCGCTTGAATGGCTTTAATCACCGCTGGATGACTATGTCCAATATTACATACACTAAACCCGGCAATCATATCCATAAATGCCTTACCATCCACATCATGAATGTATACCCCTTTAGCGCTTGCCACTTCAATACCAATGGGTTTGTCAGAGGTTTGAGCTAAATGCTGAAAAAAATATTGTCTATTGTTTATTCTTGACATTAGAAGTAAATTGCAGTACAAAAGTCGCATTTTTATGGCAACCATACTAGCAGTTGAAGGAAAAGAACCCCAATTTGGTGAAAATTGTTTTATAGCCCCCAACGCAACCATTGTGGGAGATGTGATTATGGGCAATGAATGCTCGGTTTGGTTTAATGCAGTCCTTCGTGGAGACGTGCATTATATAAAAATGGGAAATAAAGTAAACGTGCAAGACGGTGCCATCATTCACTGTACTTATTTAAAACACCCTACTAATATTGGCAACAATGTTTCCATTGGGCACAATGCCATGGTGCATGGTTGCACTATTCACGACAATGTATTAATTGGCATGGGCAGTATTGTAATGGATGGCTGTGTGGTGCATTCCAATTCTATTATTGCAGCAGGCGCTGTGGTGTTAGAAGGAACCATTGTAGAAGCCGGAAGTATCTACGCTGGGGTTCCTGCTAAAAAAGTGAAAGCCGTTAGTGCCGAATTAATTAACGGCGAAATAAATAGAATCTCAAATAACTATGTAAAGTATGCGAGTTGGTTTGAAGGTTCCAATGAAGCACCCAAGAAATAAAGTTTAAAAAAGAGAATTCTAAAATAAAGAGGACTTAGTATTTAAAAGTTTCTATCCCATGCCATAAATCTACGTAGCTATAAAAACGCGCTTCCGTGATTAAACCCTTTTCTACAGCCGCTTTTACCGCACAACCTGGCTCATTTATATGTTGACAATTGTTAAACTGGCATCCACTCATTTTTTCACGCATCTCTGGAAAATATTGTGCTAATACTTCTTTCTCCATATTCGCTAACGCCAATTCACGCATACCCGGTGTGTCAATTACCGAACCTCCTGTAGGCATATCATACATCTGTGCAAAAGTGGTCGTATGCATTCCCTTTCCACTCCAGTCACTCACTTCCTGTGTATCTATATCTAAGTCCGGAAATAAATAATTGATAAAAGTAGATTTTCCTACCCCACTATGCCCACTCACTAAAGTTGTTTTATTTAATAATATTTCTTTGATGGGATCTAATCCTTTTTGCTTTTCTATACTCATTAAAAAAACTTTATACCCAATGGCTTCATACATTTCTTTCATCATTTCATAAATGGCCATTTCTTTTTCGCCATAGATATCCGACTTGTTAAAAACAATAATTGCCGGAATATGAAAAGCTTCACAGGAAATTAAAAAACGATCTATAAAGCCCTGAGAAGTTTTGGGCGATTTTAAAGTCGCCAATAAAATGGATTGATCCAAATTAGAAGCAATAATATGTTGCTGTCTTTTATTATGCGGAGATTGTCTAGCTAGATAATTGTCTCGGTCTAAAATATCTGAAATCATCAAAGTAGGCTGATCCAATTCAGTTTCACATTCCACCCAATCTCCCACCGCAATGGGATTGGTAGAGGTCCGATTGTCTAATTTAATCACCCCTTTAATACGCGCTTGATAAAACAAACCTGGCTCCGTTTTCACGGAGTACCAACTGCCTGTAGATTTGTAAACCCTTGCTTTCATAAGCTACGAAGATAATCCACAAATTCAATATCTTTGCAGTATGAGTGAATACGCCCACGATAAAATTGTCCCTTTTGAAGATAGATCAGAAAATAAGAAAGAACAGGTGGCTGACATGTTCAATTCCATCGCTAAAAGATATGATTTCCTAAACCGATTTTTAAGCTTGGGGATTGACCAAGGATGGAGAAAAAAAGCCATTAACCAATTTGGGGATAGACCTTTACAACACTTATTGGATATTGCAACAGGCACTGCGGATATGGCCCTAATGGCCAATAAAAGAATTCATCCCCACCAAATAACAGGAATGGATATCTCGGAAGGCATGATGCATTATGGACGCATAAAAATTGCACAAAAAGGCCTGGCCGATAAAATTGAACTGGTTTTAGGTGATAGTACCGATATCCCCTTTGGCGACAATTTATTTGACGGCGCCATGGTGGCATTTGGTGTCAGGAATTTTGCAGACTTGGAAAAAGGTTTAACAGAAATTTATAGAGTACTGCAACCGGGTAGTAAATTGGTGATTTTAGAATTTTCCCAACCCACAAGTATGTGGTTTAAGCCTATTTATAAATTGTATATGGAGTGGATTACACCCACTATTGGAAAAATTTTCTCTGGAAACAAAGCCGCTTACGCCTATTTGAATAAAAGTGTGATTGCTTTTCCGGAAGGGAACGCCTTTTTGACTATTTTTGAGAAAGTAGGATTTAAACAGGTATCTCAACAAAAACTAAGCCTCGGAATATGCAGCATTTATTGCGGAAGCAAATAATTTTATGGGTCTCCTTTGTCCTTCTTTCTGTAAGCACGTTTGCACAAACAGACGAAACGTTTCAGCAGGATCATGACCAATTGCCTTATTACTTGGGAATGAGCCTGGGCTTAAGTAACAGTTACCTGTCTTTAAAAAGAGGTAGTGAATTTTTGGCACCCGCTCCAGGTGCTGTCAATTTAATTGCACCCATTCAAACCATGTATTTGAACTTAGGACTAACAGGCACTTTAAGGCTTAATAATCACTTTGCTTTAAGAACCAATCCAACATTGCTTATTTCAGGCAATAGAAGCACATTCACCTATACGACCAATGACCCCATCAATAAAGATGTACAAACCTATTCCATCCCTTCCGTGATTATTGACGTGCCAGTGGGCGTTAAAATACAATCGGATAGATACAACGCATTTAAATATCCAAACATTATGCGCCACTATCTTATCACAGGCGTAAAATTTGGGTTTGACTTAGGATCCGAAAAATCGGCTACCGTAAACACCAACCAGTCTTATCCCAATGTGATCAAGGGTTCGGATATGGCAATGGAATTGGGCTTGGGCCTTAGTTTCTTTTTAAGGTATGCCACTATTTCTCCCGAAGTTAAATTTAGCTACGGCAATAGAGACTTAAAAAAAGTAAGTGACCCAAAATTTCCTTTAGTAACGAGCTTAGATAAAATCAATTCAAATTTTATTTATTTCACCATACATATAGAAAATTAAATTTTATGTCTTCCTATTTAATTAAGAATACCTCCATTGTTAATGAAGGAAAAACAATTCATGGAGATGTATTGATTAAGAACGGCAGGATAGAAAAAATTGCTAGCAATATTAGTAGCTCCGAAAATGTACAAGCGCTAGATGGTGAAAATCAATTTTTAATACCAGGTGCTATTGACGATCAGGTTCATTTTAGAGAACCCGGGTTAACCCATAAAGCAAATATTTATACCGAAGCAAAAGCAGCGGTAGCAGGCGGTGTAACTAGTTTTATGGAAATGCCAAACACCAACCCACCCGTATTTACACAAGCATTATTGGAAGATAAGTACGCAATAGGCGCTGAAACTGCTTTGGCTAACTATTCATTTTTCATGGGCACTTCTCAAGACAATGTGGAAGAAGTTTTAAAGACCAATAAAAAAAAGAACGATGTGTGTGGCGTTAAAATATTTATGGGCTCTTCTACTGGTAATTTACTGGTTGACAACCCACTTATTTTAGAAAGTATTTTTAGCAAATCGGAACTCTTAATTGCTACGCACTGTGAAGAAGAGACTGTCATTAAAAAAAATAAGGCAGCACTGGAAGCTGTGAAAGCACATTTAGCGCCTTCGGACCATCCTATTGTCAGGGACGTAGATGCTTGTTTTGAATCTTCATGGAAGGCCATACAATTGGCACAAAAATTTGATACTCGACTACATATTTTACATATTAGTACGGCAAAGGAATTGCAATTGTTCTCTAATCTTCGCCCATTAAAAGACAAGCGCATTACTTCGGAGGTTTGTGTGCATCACTTACATTTTACTTCTGATGACTATGCTCAATTAGGTAATTTAATTAAATGTAACCCTGCCATTAAAGCCCCTGAAAATAGAAAAGCATTATGGGAAGGTTTATTGGATGACCGATTAGATGTTATCGCTACCGATCACGCACCACATACTTGGGAAGAAAAGCAAGTAGACTATTCAAAAGCATATGCAGGGCTTCCATTGGTTCAACATCCTGTGATGCTCATGTTAAAATATGTAAAGGAAGGGAAATTAAGTATGGAAAAAATGGTGGAAAAAATGAGTCATGCAGTTGCTACCTGTTTCCAAATTAAGGAACGTGGATTTATTAGAGAAGGGTATCATGCGGACCTGGTGTTAGTTGGTGAAAAACCATACACCGTTACAAAGGATAATTTATTATATAAGTGTGGGTGGAGTCCACTAGAAGGAACTCAGTTCCCCTACCAAATAAATAGCACGTTTGTGAGTGGTCATTTAGCTTATCACTTAGGCGCATTTAACGAGTCGCAAAAAGGATCAAGACTTCAATTCACAAGAGAATAACCTCCTCTATATAATTCAAAGAGGCAATAACGAATATAATTAGGGATGCAAGTTGATAAAATTACACTGCAGGACATTGGCTTATTTGATAACGAGGACCATATTGGCCTTGCTAGTCACTTGAATTTTTGCAAGTCTAACGGTGGCGAAATCTATTTAAATCAGTTTTTACATCACCCATTAAGTGTATTGCCTGTCATTCAACAAAGACAGCAGGCCTTAAAAGCCTTCATCGGATCCATGGAGCAGATGGAACAAATGAAAATTACCAATGGAACTTGTTTAATTATTGAGAAATTTTTTGAAACCAGTTTTAAAAACATCCCTGTTCAAATAAGTTTACCTGGCGCCTATTGGTATCAGTTTTGGAACAAAGCCGATTACTCTTTAATTAAATACTCAGTAGAGCATTTGGTTTTATTTGTCCAAAATTTAATGGATTTCATCCACCTTTTTGAAAAGGAAGAAAACAATCCAGTCATTGAAACCTTGGTGCAAAAAATAAATAAGCTCCTTCGGCATCCCGACTTAGTTTATCTCAAAGAAAAACAAAAAATATCCAGCCCTCAGGATATATTAAGTTTAGGGCATTTTTTCTTATACCGATATAAAAATAATACGAGCACATTACTTGAATATTTTTACGAATTAGATTCCTTATACAGCCTAGCAAAAGCACACCAAACTTATCATTTTCAATTTCCAAATTGGATAGACGATACACAACCTTATTTAGCAGTAGAACAAGCGGTGCATCCATTGGTAAATAATGCCATTGGAAACGATCTAGCCCTGTCACCCGTTAAAAACTTTTTATTTCTTACCGGAGCCAATATGGCTGGCAAAAGCACTTTTATTAAAACCATTGGTATTGTGGTTTATCTTTCTCATATAGGCATGGGTGCTCCCGCTAAAAAGATAACACTCACGGTGATGGATGGGCTTATAACTAATTTAAATATCGCCGATAATGTTATAAAAGGGGAAAGTTATTTTTACAATGAAGTACAAAGAATAAAAAATACAGTCCTTAAAATTAATGATGGCAAAAAGAACTGTGTTTTAATTGATGAACTCTTTAAGGGTACCAATATTTTAGATGCGATGAAATGTAGCACTAAAGTAATTGAAGGTTTGCAAAAATTAAGAAGTAGTATATATATACTTTCTACCCATTTATATGAGATAAGTGAAAACCTGAAGCAACACGATAATATTCAGTTTAGTTATTTTGAAACCCAGGTGAAGGATAAGGAACTACATTTTCAATACCATCTCACGCCTGGCATTAGCCAAGACCGCATTGGATACCTTATTTTAGAAAGAGAAGGGGTAGTGAAATTATTAGAGGACCTCTAATTATCTAAACAATTAATTATTCTAAAATTGCGTATTAACACGCTTAAATACCCCCTTATTTAGTCCTATATTTTGAGCAAAATCATATGCTCGTAAAAATTAAAGGAAGTGCCCTATTGGGAATACAGGCCATCCTCATTACTATAGAAATTAATGTGAGTATGGGACAGGGTTATAGTATAGTAGGCCTTCCAGATAGTTCCATTAAAGAAAGTTTAGACCGAACAGAGAGTGCATTGAAAGCAAATGGCTTTCACATGCCAAGAACTAAAATATTAATAAATCTCTCTCCTGCCGATCTTAAAAAAACAGGTGCCGCTTTTGACCTCCCTATTGCCATTGGTCTTATTGCCGCATCGGAACAGCTGACATCATATATTCCATTGCATCAATTACTCATCATGGGTGAATTAGGGTTAGATGGTTTATTATATCCAATTAAAGGGGCGCTCGCCATGGCACTACAAGCAAAACTAGAAGGACTAACTGCCCTTATTTTGCCTATTGAAAATGTAAAAGAAGCTTCTATTATTGAAGGTATTGCGATTTACGGATTTAGTCAATTAAAAGAAGTGGTGCAGTTTTTAAAAACAGGAGTAAGCTTGAGAAACCAAACCACCCATTCCGCATTTGCCCACTTAACCAATTTATCCAAAGCAATAGAACAGCCTTTACCAAAACTAGAAGACATCAAGGGACAAGCACATTGCAAAAGAGCGCTTGAAATTGCAAGTGCAGGAGGACATAACTTAATTATGATTGGACCACCTGGCGCCGGAAAAACCATGCTTGCTAAAAGTATTGTTTCTATTTTACCCCCACTTAATATTAAAGAAGCCATTGAAACCACACAAATTTATAGTGTATCCAATAAGGTAAACATTGCAGAACAATTGTGTTATGAACGTCCCTTTAGGCAACCTCATCATACCATTTCCGATATTGCCATGATTGGGGGTGGCAGTTATCCTCAGCCAGGTGAAATATCATTGGCACATAACGGCGTTTTATTTTTAGACGAACTTCCAGAGTTCAACAGAAATGTAATTGAAGTACTAAGGCAACCCATGGAAGAAGGCAGGGTGCATATTGCAAGAGCAAAAATGAATCTCGTTTTTCCAGCTTCCTTTATTCTCATCGCATCTATGAACCCCTGCCCCTGCGGATATTATACCCATCCTTTAAAAGATTGCACTTGTAGTGCACCAGCCATTCAAAAGTATATTCATAAAATATCGGGACCCCTACTAGACCGGATAGATTTGCATATTGAAGTAGCACCCCTTTCCTATCAAACCTTAATAGCCACTCAATCAGAACCCAATGCCCTTGATATATTGGGAAAAGTAATAAAAGCAAGAAATTGTCAAACACAAAGGCTTATGGAAGATGGACTCGGGTTCACCAATGCCCAAATGAACCCGTCTCAACTTAAAAAATATTGCGGTATTGATAAAGCCGGAGCCAATCTACTGCAACAAGCCATGGAAAAATTTCAACTAAGCGTTCGTTCTCATGACCGTATTCTTAAAGTGTCAAGAACCATTGCGGATTTAGCCAATTGTGATCAAATAAATGCAGCACATATTAGCGAAGCCATTCAATATAGGTGTTTAGATAGATCCAGTTGGGGCACGCTTAAAGAATAAAATTAGTACTGCCCTGTTTTTAACATGACCAAAGTGCATGCTTCAATGGTTTCCATCCCTTTTTCTTGCGCCATCGCAAGCAAAGTAGGATTTTCAGTGCCCGGATTAAAAATAATACGTCTTGGAGACAAGCCCATAATAGCATCATAATATTCCACTTGACCACTAGGCCCAACATATAAAGTAACCGTATCAATGGTTCCCGCTTTTGGCCATTCATTGAGTATGACGATATCGCCAATTTGTCCTTTTTTAATACCAAAAGGATAAACTGCATACCCTTTTTCATGCAATAAATGAGTGGCTAAAAAACTATAGCGTTCGGGGTTGGACGAAGCGCCCAAAACTAGTGTGGTAGGTGTTTGCATCTTACAAAGCTATTGCTAAATAATTTAATAGTTTTTATTTTGTCTCAATAAAACAATGTAATTTTACAAAAATTTTTACTAATTAAATTAAAAATAACCTCCATGGCAAAGTCAAGCAAGAAAAAAGTAGCTCCAGCTAAGAAAGCGGTAGCTAAGAAAGCGGTAGCTAAGAAAGCAACAAAGAAAGTTGTGAAAAAAGCAGCTCCTAAAAAAGCAGCTAAGAAAACTACGAAAAAAGTAGTGGCTAAGAAACCTGCTGCTAAAAAAGCAGTAAAGAAAGTAGCTCCTAAAAAAACTACGAAGAAAGTGGTTGCTAAAAAACCAGGAGCTAAGAAAGTAGTGGCTAAGAAACCAACTGCAAAAAAAGCAGTAAAAAAAGCTGCTCCTAAAAAAGCAGCTAAGAAAACTACTAAGAAAGTGGTTGCTAAAAAACCAGTAGCTAAAAAAGTAGTGGCTAAGAAGCCAGCTACTAAAAAGAAAGTAGTGAAGAAAGTGGCTGCACCAGCGCCTGCTCCAGTAGCAGCTCCAGTGATTGCAACCCCTCAATCCCTTTTTAATGAGCCAACTACGAATAACAATCCAACAGCATAGTTAAAACAGCTTAAAATAAAATCCCGCCAATTAGAGCGGGATTTTTTATTTTTACACAAACCTATAAATATGCGTAAATTATTATTAGCAATTTTATTACTTCCATTTGCATTACATGCACAAACCAATAGCATTGCCGAAAAAACTAAAAATCTAGAATATCACAAAGGATATTTTAACTATTGGTGGGATGCAACAAATGGTAAAATATATTTAGCTATAGACAAACTAGAAACCCCATTCTTGTATGTGAACTCATTACCTGCAGGGCTAGGATCCAATGAAATTGGGTTGGACAGAGGACAAATTGGAGGGTCTCGAATTGTTTATTTTCAGCGCGTTGGGAAAAAAATATTAATGACCCAACCTAATTATAATTTTCGCGCAGTAACCAATGATCCTAGAGAACAAAAAGCTGTAAACGAGTCTTTCGCACAGTCCATTCTATTTAGTTTTAATGTGGAGGCAGAGGTTGATAATACCATTTTGGTAGACGCAACTTCTTTTTTATTAAGAGATGCGCATGGGGTATCGGATAAAATTAGAAGAATGAAACAAGGCACTTATACACTGAACGAAGGTCGTTCTGCTATTTATATTGCCAATACCAAGAATTTTCCAAAGAATACGGAAATGGAAGCAACCCTTACTTTTGTAGGTGGCGCAGATGCTGGCCGATTGGTAAGTGCAGTAGCCCCTACCACAGAAGCAATTACGGTTAGAATGCACCATAGCTTCGTAGAACTACCAGACAACAATTATCAAACAAGAAATTATGACATTAGAAGTGGGTTTTTTGGAACAACTTATTATGATTACGGGAGTGATTTTAGTGAGCCCATTGAAAAAATGATTATTAATAGACATCGATTACAAAAAAAGGATACGACTGCTGCAGTAAGCGAAGCAGTTAAACCCATCATATATTATTTAGACAATGGTACGCCAGAACCCATTCGCTCTGCACTATTAGAAGGTGCTGGCTGGTGGAATCAAGCATTTGAAGCCGCAGGATATAAAAATGCATTTCAAGTAAAAATGTTGCCAGACAGCGCAGACCCAATGGATATTAGATACAATATGATTAATTGGGTACACCGTTCCACCCGAGGCTGGAGCTATGGAATGACCATTTCCGATCCAAGAACGGGAGAAATTATAAAAGGACAGGTGACACTTGGATCCCTTAGAGTTAGACAAGACTATTTAATTTTTACATCCTTACTGTCACCTTACATGAACGGCAAGCCAGTGACAGATAAAATGAGAACCGCATCTTTACATAGATTAAGACAATTGGCAGCACATGAAGTAGGCCATACTCTTGGATTGCAACATAATTATGCTTCAAGCTTTAATGATAGAGCCTCTGTAATGGACTACCCTCATCCTAATATTTTTGTAAATGAAAAAGGAGAAATAGATTTTACAAAAGTTTATACCAATGAAATTGGAGCCTGGGATAAGCGCGCTATTATGTATGGATATCAAGAATTCTCAAAAGGGATAGATCAAAATGTGGCATTAAATAAAATGCTTGAAGAAAATTCAAAGAATGGTTTATTATTTATAGCAGATGCAGACGCGCGCGCCGCTAGTAGTTTCCATCCCTATGCGCATTTATGGGACAATCAAGGGGATGCGGTGGCAGGTTTACAACAAACCTTACAAGTTCGCTCTAAAGCATTGTCTCAATTTGGAGAAGATGCCCTAAAGAATGGAACCCCACTCACAAAATTAGAAGACGTATTGGTGCCACTTTACAATTATCATCGTTATCAATTAGAAGCAGTGACTAAATTAATTGGAGGCATCAATTATAACTATAGTGTAAAAGGCGATCAAAATCAAATCAAGCCAACGATTCTTCCAAATGCGATTCAGCTAAAAGCATTAGAGGCTGCAATGAACTGTTTGTCTGCAAAAACACTTACTATTCCTGAAAATATATTGGCTTTAATTCCTCCGCGTCCTCCCATGTATTATGGTGTGGGAGAATTATTTGACAAAAGAACCGGCATGAGCTTTGACGCCCTTAGTGCAGCAGAAGCATTGGCCGATTTTGAATTAGGCTTTTTATTTAATATAGAAAGAGCCAACCGTTTAGTACAAAACAAAGCAAGAGCCAACACCATTGGATTTGATGATGTATTAGACGCCGTATTAAAAAACACTTGGTATGCTAAAAGTCCTTCTGGATTAGAAGCGTTAGTACATCGTCAAACGCAACAACAAGTACTTAGTTGGTTATTAGGTGTTCACCAAGACACGGAAGCAAATTTTGAAGTAAAGGCAACTTGCATTAGCCGAATAAACGAGTTAAGCAATAAGCTGGACGCAATGATGGAAAAAGAAACGGATGCTAATTTAAAAGCACATTATAAATTGGCCTATTTAAGAATTCAAAAACCAGAATTAATCACATTACCAAAGCCAGTAGTCATGGCACCAGGCTCGCCTATTGGTTGCGATGTAGATTAGGTCCTATAAAATACATTCATAAAAAAAGCCCCAGTTTTCTTGGGGCTTTTTTTATACTTATAGGAAGTCTTATAAAAACATGCGCAATGGCTCTTCTAACAAACGCTTTAAGGTTTGTAAGAAAGCGGATCCAGTTGCACCATCCACTACACGGTGGTCACAACTTAAAGTAACATTCATCACATTACCTGGAACTACCTGTCCACCTTTCACTACAGGCTCTTGACTAATGCCACCTACTGCTAAAATACAAGCATCAGGAGGATTAATAATCGCAGTGAAGGAATCAATACCAAACATACCTAAATTTGAAATTGTGAAAGTACTTCCTTCCCAATCTGCTGGTTGTAATTTCTTCTCCTTTGCTTTCTTTGCAAACTCTTTCACATTGACGCTAATTTGTGATAAACTTAAACTGTCCGCAAAGCGTAATACAGGAACCAATAACCCTTCGTCTACTGCTACAGCAATACCAATATTTACATGATGGTTTTCTCTGATAAAATCACCCATCCAGCTGCTATTTACTTTTGGATGTTGCTTTAATGAAAGCGCAGTTGCTTTCACAATCATATCATTGAAACTAATCTTAGTATTTGCATCTTCATTTAATAAAGTACGAGCTTGTATGGCAGCGTCCATATTAATTTTCATAGTCAAGTAAAAATGTGGAGCAGTAAATAAGCTTTCACTTAAACGCTTCGCTATTACTTTTCGCATTTGTGATACCGGTGTATCTACAAAGCTTACGGTTCCCACAGGAACGAATACAGGAGCAGAGGAACCATTTGGTTTTCCCCCTGCATTTGCTTGTGCAAATTCTTCTAAATCTGTTCTTGTAATTCTTCCGTTTTCCCCCGTTCCTTTTACGTATTTTAAATCAATGCCTTTTTCTTGTGCAATTTTCTTAGCCAATGGAGAAGCGAAAATGCGCCCCTCATTCACTACTTGTGCAGCAGAAACTGGCGCAGAGAAAGAAGCAGGGGCAGGACTAGCAGTAGCAGCTGCAACACTAGCTGGTGCCGGAGTAGCAGCAACTGCAGGAGCAGCAGCATGATTCTTTAATCCTTTTACAATTGCATCAATATCCATTCCGGGTTGACCAATAATACATAACAAATCATTCACTAAAATCTTATCTCCTTTCTGTGCACCTTGGTATAATAAAACGCCATCTTTATAAGACTCTAACTCCATGGTTGCTTTATCTGTTTCAATATCTGCTAACACTTCGCCCTTTTTCACAGCATCACCCACTTTCTTTTGCCATCCAGCAATAACACCTTCTGTCATCGTATCACTTAAACGTGGCATTAAAACTACCTCTTCCATTTTAGTATAATCTACTCCACTTGCAGCAGGTGCCGCAATCGATGATTCAGTGGTGGTTGGTTTTGGAATTTCCTCAGCTGCTTTCTCTGCAACTGGAACTGCATTTGCACTCGTAATCAATGTACTAATATCTTCGTCTGCTTTACCAAAAATGGCAAGTAAGTCATTTACTTGTAATTTACCGCCACGTGGAGTTCCAATATGCAATAAAACACCGTCTTGATAACTCTCTAATTCCATTGTGGCTTTATCGGTTTCTATCTCGGCCAATAAGTCGCCTTTCTTTACGGTATCTCCCACTTTTTTATGCCAAGCCGCTATGACACCTTCGGTCATTGTATCGCTCAAACGGGGCATTAATATAACTTCTGCCATAACTAAAAAGGCTGTTTTGTAATTGAAGCGTGAAAATACGTCAAAATTGGTTTTTTTCCCACCCATCTTGCCAATTTTTGAGCAAAATGGGGGTAAAACCAAGGCTATTTCCGTAAATCACTGTAAGTCCTACTAATTATTGGCCTTGCGCCAAGCTATACGCTTTTTTGTCGGCCCACATGTTCAAGATTTCAAGGGAACAAATTTTAAATTCCTTTGACAAAGCACCATACAATGCCACCACGTCGTCTTGAGACAACGGCAAATCATTTACGGTTTCAAAACGGCAATAATATTGATTCACTAAATTGGTAAAAATGGACCCCGATGGCCACACTTGTGTACCTCTATTAGTGATGGTTACCAATTTCAAAGCATCGGAGGTAATAGATGTGCATTTATTTGCAATCACTTGTGGTTGCTCATTGCTTTCAATAAAAAAATCAACGCCCACAATTTTATGTTTATCATTTAAATCACTTTGTAACATAGGGTTATGCTCTAATTTAAAATTAGTAGGCGTAACATAAAAATTAGGCAACAATGGTTTGGGATTGTGTGCAGGTTGCTTTCCAAAATTATCAATAATAGCGTGTGCAAAAACGGTTGTATTCACAGACGGTATTAATTTATTACCAAAGTCACCCGTATGCACTCCAGATTCCAATGTAAACAATAAAGCATTTTCAATCATAATGGCTTGCTCCATTAATCCTAAGTGACGAAGCATACTTAACCCACTTAATAATAATGAAGTTGGATTGGCAATATTTTTTCCGGCAATATCTGGTGCCGTTCCATGCACCGCTTCAAAAATAGAAATATGATCTCCAATATTTGCAGAAGGCGCAAAACCAAGCCCCCCAACCAATCCAGCGCACAAATCACTTACAATATCACCTTGTAAATTAGTTAAAACAATAACATCAAATAAGTCGGGGCGACTTACTAATTTCATACATAAATCGTCTACAATTACATCATCGGCTTTTAATGCAGGATATTCTTTTGCTACTTCTTTAAATACTTCTAAAAACAAACCATCCGTTAACTTCATGATGTTTGCTTTGTGCCCACAAGTAACTCTTTTTGCTCCTTTTTTCTTGGCCATTTCAAAAGCATAACGAATTACTTGCTCACTTCCTGGGCGGGTAATAAAACGTCTGCCCAAAGCAACATCCTGTGTAAGCATATGCTCAATGCCGCCATAAGTATCTTCTATATTTTCTCTTACAATGGTTAAATCTATAGGAATTCCGGCTTTACTAAAAACTGTATCTACTCCACTTAATGTTTGAAAATGTCTGTCGTTTGCATAGGTGTTCCATGTTTTTCTCGCTGTCACATTCACACTTTTTACACCCTTCCCCTTTGGGGTTTCCATGGGTCCTTTAAAAAGCAACCCTAATTCCTCGATGGTCGCCTTTGCCTCCGGCGTCATCCCATTGCTAAATCCTTTATCAAAAACCCATTTTCCCATGTCCACAAACTGGTATTCCAATGGCACTTTCGCAGCATTAAACACATTTATTACGGCTTCCATGATTTCTGGACCTATTCCATCTCCTTTTGCAACTGCGACCTTCATTTTTATAATTTTGGGGTGCTTAAATACGTGATTATCAACGTACCGCGTACGTTGCCGCAAAGGTATAGTACTTAAAGGGTCTAATAAAAAAAAATGATGGTCATTTTTAAGCCATTCGTGTATTTTTTTGGTACTTTTATCGGGCAGTATCCTCTGCGGTTTATCTATTGAAGTGCCAATTATGGTTTCCAAAATTTCCGAAGGCGTTGAAATAAGCATCGACACCTTTTACCAAAAAGACTATAGCAATCCTTTACAAAATGAGTACATGTTTGCTTATCGCATTACCATTGAAAATCATAATTCATACCCAATTAAATTACTAAGGCGTTATTGGGAAGTTTTTGATAGCAACACAGAGCAACGTATTGTAGAAGGAGAAGGTGTTGTTGGAGTGCAACCGCTTATTATGCCAGGAAAAAATTATCAGTATGTAAGTGGCTGTCACTTAAAAAGTGAACTGGGTAAAATGGAAGGATATTATACCATGGAAAATATTGAAAATAAGGAATTGATTAAAGTAAACATTCCTCCATTCAAATTAGTTGCACCGGTTAAATTGAATTAATCTTTTTTCTGTCAGATTAAGGCGTATAATTTGCCCCTAAAAATATTTGTTGAGCTGGTGTTGACAGCATTTTTTCCATCGTAAGTTTAGCCTGTGATTTTTGATGCATCCACGCATCCACTATCTTATAACCTATGTATTTTCCTACATTTCCAGGAAACAAATCACCAAATATTTGATTGTTGTCACCCTCCTGTAAAAAAGCAACAATGTCGGACTCATTGGTTGAATAGCTTAATTTTTCAGCCACCATATACTCCCAAATTTTAGATTCCTCTTTATTCAAAATACTTAATTGTTTGTCGCTATATCCAAACAATAATGTATCTGATAAATTAGGCAAACATGCTTTTAAAATATATTGTCTTTTACCAGATTCAATCATTTGGGTTACTAAATTTCCTTGTTCCGCTAAAGGAGCCATGTCGTTTAAAATATTTTCCATAGAATTCACCGCAATATAGTTTGGGGTAAATCTAGTACTTATATAATTTGGATACATAGTTTGCATTCGCTCCGGCGCATACCAACTAGAACTCTTACCTAAATGCATTTGCAACCCAATGGCTACGGCGTCCTTTGTAATAATATTACCAAACTGCTCAAAGGGCCCCACAAATAAAGTAAGCTTATGTGTTAACGGATATTTGGGGAAATAAAAATGGAGTCGTTTAAAGCCCTCTTCTAAAATAGGCTTTTCGGTCCCAATGGCATTCAACCTTTGTGCTTCTAAATATACAGGCTTATACAAACGATAAAACATTTTGATAGACCCTGTATCCTGAACGGATTGTAACATTAATATTTGAGTAAGAAAAGCTGCGGTAAAGTTGGGATAATGAACCAATAAGCTGTCAATAGACTGTGAAGTATGCAGGGTGTCAATATTAAAAAAGGCACTATCAAATCTTTCTAGATATATGGGAAAACGGGGTGCCCCAGCTGCCGGATCAACCCGCTTTGATTGACAGGCAGTCATGCCCAATATGACAAGGATAAGTAAAAATGAAATTCTCATGAATTGTGAAATTACTAAAAAAGAGGGTTTATTTATGTTAAAAAAACGAACTTTGCCCCATGAAGATTTCTATTGCGCAGCAAAATTATCATATTGGCAACTTTGAACAGAACACCGACAAAATACTAGGTGCAATTCAAGAAGCTAAAAAACAAGGAGCAGACCTTATCTTATTTAGCGAAATGAGTGTTTGTGGTTATCCAGCAAGAGATTTTGTAGAATTTAACGATTTTATAAATAAATGCTACGATAGTATTGAGCGCATTAAAAAAGCAGCCGATACGATTGGGGTGCTAATTGGAAGTCCTGCGCGCAATCCCAATAAAAAAGGAAAAGATTTATTTAACGCTGCTTTCTTTTTATATGAGCAGCAAATTGTTGCAGAAATTCATAAAACCCTATTGCCAACCTATGACGTGTTTGACGAAAACCGTTATTTTGAACCAGCAGATGATTGGAAAGTAATTTCATTTAAAGGGAAAAAACTAGCCATTACTATTTGTGAAGATATTTGGAACCTGGGCGATAATCCTTTGTATCGTATTTGTCCAATGGATAAGATGATGGACCAACAACCCGATATTTTATTAAATCTAAGTGCTTCCCCTTTTGATTATACGCATGATGAAGACCGAAAAGCAACGATTAAGGCCAATGTAATTAAATACAAAAAGCCTTTGTTTTATTGTAACGCAGTAGGAAGCCAAACAGAGATTGTTTTTGATGGTGGCTCTTTTGTTTTTGATAAGGACGCAAACCTATGTGGTGCACTTCCTATGTTTGAATCTGCCCTGCAAACCTTTGAATGCAATGAGGACGGTAGTATTAATGCACCCATTTTAGAACCTGCAGCGCGTGTGCCCAGCAAAGAATTAAATCCAGCATCCCTTTTACCTGAATTGAATATTGACCAAGTTTATAAGGCATTGGTATTAGGGGTGAAAGACTATTTTAATAAAATGGGATTCAAACGGGCAATTCTAGGCTCTTCGGGCGGCATTGACTCGGCAGTTACTTTAGCCATTGCTTGTGATGCATTAGGAAAAGAAAATGTGCATGCCATTTTAATGCCATCACCCTATTCTTCTGAGCATTCAGTGAACGATGCAGTACAGTTAAGTAAAAATTTGGATAACCCTTACGATATCATCCCTATTAAAGAGGTGTATGAAAGTTTCTTAGGGACTTTAAAACCTATTTTTAAAGACCTTCCATTTTCATTAGCAGAAGAAAATATACAAAGCAGATCCCGTGGTAATATCTTAATGGCGATTGCCAATAAATTAGGTTACGTATTATTAAACACTTCTAATAAAAGTGAGTTAGCCACTGGATATGGCACATTATATGGAGACATGGCAGGCGGCTTAGGCGTTTTAGGGGATTGTTATAAATTACAAGTATACGCTTTGGCTAGATACATTAATCGTACTAATGAAATAATTCCTCAAAATATTATTGACAAAGCACCAAGTGCAGAACTAAGACCAGATCAAAAAGACAGTGATAGTTTACCAGCATATGAACTTTTAGATCAAATCCTTTATCAGTATATTGAAAAAAGAGCCGATCCTGCAACCATCAAAGCGTTGGGCTTTGACGCCGCTTTAGTAGATCGTACTTTAAAAATGGTGAATACCAACGAATACAAACGCAATCAGTTTTGCCCTATCATTCGAATTTCACCAAAAGCCTTTGGGGTAGGCCGAAGAGTCCCGATTGTAGCAAAGTATTTGAATTAATGTTGGCGCCTTGGAATGAATAAGATCTTGGGAAAAGCGGCTATTTAGTCGCTTTTTTATTAAATTGTGTTATAACTTTTAATTATGAAAAAAGCGATTGTTTTATTCTTGTTCATAACACTTGCAAGTACCCAAATGCAAGCACAAAAAAATATTTTGCCTGGGGCTTACCAAACTGCACAATACTTTTCTTTATTAAAAAATAAAAGAGTGGGTTTGTTTACCAACCAAACGGCCATCATTGGAAAAATTCATTTAATTGATACCTTAATTAGAGAGGGTATTCAAATTCAAAAAGTATTCACACCGGAACATGGATTAAGAGGTACTGCCGATGCAGGTGAAAAAGTAAGCGATGAAATAGATGCAAAAACGGGCATTAAAATTGTTTCCTTGTATGGTAAAAAAAATGCGCCCGATAGCACCGATTTATTAGACATTGATATATTATTATTTGATGTGCAGGATGTGGGAACCCGCTTTTACACCTATATTAATTCACTTCAATATTTTATGGAAGCAGGGATGGCAAACAACAAGCCATTAATTGTTTTAGATCGCCCTAATCCCAATGGACATTATGTGGACGGACCCGTCTTAGAAACTCCTTTTGCAAGTGGTGTTGGTAAAAACCCAATTCCTATTGTATATGGAATGACTATGGGAGAATATGCACAAATGCTAAGAGGTGAAAGATGGATGAAAATGAATAAATCAAATGGCATGGATAATACAAAATGGTCTTTAACTATTATTCCAAATAAAAACTACGATCATCGTTCAAAGTATACCTTACCCGTAGCGCCCTCCCCTAATTTGGCAGACATGCCTGCGATATTATGGTATCCAACTACCTGTTTAATTGAAGGTACGGTAATGAGTGAAGGAAGAGGAACGGCACATGCATTTGCATATATTGGACATCCTAGTATTACCAATCAAAAATTTAGTTTTGTGCCCAACCCACGCCTTGGCGCCATGTCCTCAAAATTATACGGACAAACCTGTTATGGATGGGATCTTAGCCAAACGGCACCACCAGAGAATAAGATTGACCTAGCATTGATTATTGAAATGTATAAAAGCTACCCTCAAAAAGATAGCTTTTTCTTAACGCCAAAATCATTAGAACCAACCGCTTACTTTTTTAATAAGTTAGCGGGTAATGCCAGCTTAATGCAACAATTAAAAGAGGGTTACAGTGAAGCAGCCATTAGAAACAGTTGGGAACCTCAACTTGCTGCCTTCAAAAAAATACGTAAAAAATACTTGCTGTATAAAGATTTTGAATAGTCTAATTATAAAAAGAGCCTCCAGTTGGAGGCTCTTTTTATAAAATTAATTTCCAATAATCGGAATGGATAATTGATGTACTTTGTCATTCAACGCTTTCACATTTTCTTTCTTAATGGTTTCAAATTTCTTCAACTGCTCGTCAACTTGTTGCTTTAACTCCAAATATGTCTCTTTAACTTGTTTTGTTGGCGCTACATACCCAGCAGCAGCTGATTCAAATACACCAGCAATTTTATCATCTAAGCGTATTGGAAAGTTCAATACATCTTGACCGCTTTTTGCTTTTGTTTGATGCAAAGCTTCTTCAATTTTTGTCAACATATCATTAACGGCTTTTGCACTCGCAATAAAAGTGGAGTCTTTTGTCTTTTTTTGAATGACAGCAATTTGCGATTTTATTTCTTTGGCTCCTTTTAATGTGTTCATTATTTCTTTGAAACTTCCAGCCACTTGTAATAAAAACTGCTCCTGTTCTTTTAAATCCGCATTGGGTACTTTGAAATTAGGATCGGCAATAATTTCAAATGGATAAGACACCAATTGTTTATCTATGGTAATATTAGCAGTATATTTTCCAGGTGCCGCTAGCACGGGGCTTGTAGAACCGTTCCATAAAATAAATCCAGCTTCTGGTTGCTCTAACTCCTTATGATATAAATTCCATGCAAATTGATTAAACCCTTTTTCTGTTGCAGGACCTTCTTTATCTTTTGAGCTATAGGTTCTTATTTCTTTTTGTTGATCATCTAAAATTTTAATTTCTACTTTAGTGCTATCATCAACATTCGCTAAATAATACTTAACAACAGCTCCTTTCATTGGATTGAATCCAACATTTGCAGGAATAGCGCCCGAAGCACGTCTTCTTCTTCCACCTGTTTGAGGGGGCACTCTATACGTATTCGCTACTGGGAATACTTTATTTCCATTAACAGTTTGGAATTGTTCAATTAAACTTATATCATCTAAAATATATATACTTCTTCCTTGCGTACCTACTATTAAATTATTATCTCTAATTAATAAATCTGTAATAGGGGTTAATGGTAAATTTAATTGGAATGGTTCCCAGGATTTACCATCATTCACAGATAAATATAAACCATACTCTGTTCCAGCAAATAATACACCCGCTTTTTTAGTACTCGCAACGATGCTTCTTGTAAAGTGCAATGGATCTATCCCATTTGTAATTTTCTCCCATGTTTCCCCATAATCATTTGTTTTGTAGATATAGGGTGTAAAATCATCTAGTTTATATCTAGTCCCCGCGAAATAAGCGGTTCCTTTTCTTAAAGGATCCACCTCCACCCTATTCCACATCATCCATTTTGGCGCGTCCTTAGGTGTTACATTTTTCCAGTTGGCCCCACCGTCTTTACTTACACTTATTATACCATCATCACTGCCTGTCCACAACAAATCTTTTTCGAGTGGAGACTCCGCTGCGGTGAAAATAGTACAATAATATTCAACACTTGTATTGTCTTGTGTAATGGGTCCTCCCGAACTTTTTTGTTTTGATTTATCATCCGTTGTTAAGTCTGGTGATAACTTCGTCCAACTTGCTCCTTCATTTTCAGTTGCAAATAAATGATTGCCTGCAGTGTATAATTTTTTTGGATTATGTGGTGAAAAGAAAATGGGGTGATTCCATTGAAAACGATATTTCATTGCCTCGGCACCAGCGCCCATTGGATTGTCAGGCCAAACATTAATAACTCTATTCTCTCCTGTTTTGTGGTCTAATCTAGTAATTAACCCTCCATAAGATCCACCATATACTATATCCGGATTCGTAGGATCTGCAACAATATAGCCACTTTCGCCACCCGCAGTTGATTCAAAATCGGATTCTCCAATAAATGAACCATAGGTACTTGATTTAATTCTGAATGCAGAATTATCTTGTTGTGCAGCTAACACTTTATAAGGGAAACTATTATCAGTACTTAGTCTATACACTTGAACGGTAGGTTGATTCATCATCGTACTCCAAGTTTTTGCACCATCTAAACTTACTTGCGCACCCCCGTCATCACTTACAATCATGCGTCTAGGATTCTTTGGATCAATCCATAAATCATGATGATCTCCATGAGGAGTTGGAGAGGATTTGAAAGTTTTTCCTCCATCCGTTGAAACCATAAAGTTTACATTGGGGCAATACACTTTATTTTCATCTCCTGGATCCACAAAAACTTTTGTATAGTACCATGCTCTTTGACGAATATTATTATCACTACAAACCAATTCCCATGATTTTCCTGCATCATCAGACATATATAATCCACCATCCTTGTTTTCAATCAATGCATACAATTTATCGGTATTTGATTTTGCAATGGCAACACC
>Ga0209107_10000492_pt1 | contig 23017 bp, 18 predicted proteins | sample LakErihyJuly2011_2_FD_187460 | JGI IMG/M metagenome (GOLD analysis project Ga0209107, IMG submission 187460) | Freshwater microbial communities from dead zone in Lake Erie, Canada - CCB hypolimnion July 2011 (SPAdes) (version 2) | ecosystem: Environmental > Aquatic > Freshwater > Lentic >...
TTAGAACTTTTAGATCAAATTGATGACGATATGGTTACGCTTGATAGTGCGTCAAATTTCTTTTTTTCTTCCCAAAATCACAAGATGAACGAAGTCATGAAAACATTAACGATTGTTTCTGCAATATTTATTCCTTTGACTTTTATTGTTGGAGTTTATGGAATGAATTTTGAAAATATGCCAGAATTGAAAAATCCAAATGGCTATTATATTGTTATCGGATTTATGTTTTCTATTGTAATTGGGATGGTTTATTACTTTAAAAAACGCAATTGGTTTTAATTACATCCATTTCAATAGTTTCTTTATCGTTTTCAATTTATCATTGTACGGAGCATATCGCATTGGTAAATCAAGCCAATTTGCTTTTTTAACAATGACTTTTTTATGGGAAAAAGTATCAAAACTCAATTTCCCATGATATGCACCAATTCCGGAATGGCCAACGCCTCCAAACGGTAATCTATTGTTTGAGAAATGAATTACAGTGTCATTTACACATCCACCTCCAAAAGAGAATTTTTGGATCATTTCTTCAGCAAAATAGTTGTTTGTTGTGAATACATATAACGACAATGGTTTTTCGTATTTCGTAATTATATGTTTTAAATCGACCATTTTTTGATAAGAAATAATTGGTAATATTGGTCCAAATATTTCCTCTTTCATTACTTCGCTATCTAGAGAAGGTTCGTCAATTAGAGTAGGAGCTAAGTAGCTATTTTCTTTATTGGATTGACCGCCAAAAACTACTTTTTCAGGTTCTATTAGGTTTAATAAGCGTTCCCAATTTCTTGTATTTATTATCCGAGTGAAATCAGGTGATAATTGAGGATTTTCTCCGTAAGCTTTGGTGATTTCTTGTTTTAAATGTTCAATAAACTCTAATTTAATACTATCGTGAACTAATAAATAATCAGGTGCAATACAGGTTTGACCAGCATTAATAAATTTACCCCAAACAATTCGTTTTGCAGCTAGTTTTAAATCGGCGGTTTCATCAATAATACAAGGGTTTTTTCCGCCTAATTCTAATGTTATTGGAGTGAGATGTTCAGCAGCGGCTTTGTAAACAATTTTTCCTACAGCTACACTTCCAGTAAAAAAGATATAATCCCAGCGTTGTGATAATAGATTTTCCGACACCTCAACACCGCCTTCAATTACTTCTACATGATTTTTATCAAATACATTTGAAATAATTTCAGCAATCAAACTTGACGTGTGTGGCGTTAACTCTGATGGTTTCAATACAATTGAATTTCCCGCAGAAACTGCTGCTATTAAAGGACATAAAGCCAATTGAAAAGGATAATTCCAAGGTGCTATTATCAAAACTTTACCATACGGTTCACTGTAGATATAATCTTTTGAAGGGTAATTTAAAATTGAAGGAAGTACTTTTTTGGTTTTCGACCAACATTTTATATTTTTTATTGTGTGCTTTAAGTCACTAATTACGTAATTCGTTTCTGTTAATACAGCTTCAAAAGCAGGTTTCTTAAAATCATTATACAAAGCATGAATGATCCGTTCTTCATTTTTTTGTATAGAATACAATAATTTTTTCAAGGATTCTTTTCGGAAATTGATATTGGTTTTGTATTCCATAATTTAATAATTAGAAGTAAAAAATTAGTATAAATTTAGGTATTTATAGAAAAGCAAATCTGAATCCAGTATAAAAATCGGCTTGTTTTCCATCACTTGTAATTGCTGAAAGAACAGAATTAGAACCTAGAAAAAATCCACCCAATCTAAATCCGACTCCGGCTGTTGTTCCAGAAACCTCATTAATAGCAACTGGGATAAAGGCTTCAAAGAACCCAACAGAAAATCTAGGAGTTACAGAAATTATATTCTGAGAAGTGATTTGGTCGTTTCCACTGTTGCTATTAATTTTTTGTTGTGTGAAAAGGGTAACATTCAATTTAGAGATTATTTTAATGTCGGCATATAGATTTAATACCGTTGGTAATTGTACTTTAAAATCGTTGCTTTGTGGAGTATTATTAAGGTACCCACTATTTACCAATACTTGTTCGATGTCTTTTACACCATTTGAATTTTGAAATTGATTTAAATTCAATTGTTGTGAGCCTTGAATTGACAATGTATAATTAGTAGAATAATTTGAATCGGATTTAAAAGTCATGCTTCCTATATTTTTTAAAGCAGCGCCAATTTTTAATTTATAATTTTTTCCGCTACTGATAAGTTGATAGTCAAAACCGATATCTGTTGCCATTCCTTGAAGATTTCCAAATACTGATTTGGTGTAATCGCTTGTGTTTGTAAACTGATTTCCAAGACTTCCTGAATAGGCAATGTTCATATTCGCACTAGTATTCGTAAGTACTAAATTTCCTGCATTGTCAGTAATTGTACCTTGAAATTTATCAAGTCCAATATTTGCATACGCACCAGGAAATAATAGTTTAAGAGTAATACCGGCATTTATTTTATATTTTTTAGTTTCATAAATTTTGTGAGCAACAGAAAAACCAATTTCTCCCCAAGCAGTAGCATTCATCCTTTGATTTGTAGAACTAGAAATTACGGAAGAACTTCCTACCGAATTTAATGTGCTATTAATAAGTGCTGAACCAAGATTTGTATCTACATCTACAACATTGCCTTTGATATGCCCTTTTGATGTAACCGCAAATCCCCATTTCAATAATTTGATAGCAAATCCAGGTCCTAGAAATTCAGTATCAATATTAAAATTCACAGGGTCAGTACCTTTAAAAATCATGTTTTCTAAATTGTTTCCATCAATAATATCACTGAATCCAATTTTATTATTAGAAATATTGATGCTTGAAGAGAACATTTGTACTTCAAATTTGTTTTTTAAACTGGCTAATTCAGAAGGATTCATTCCAACATTAAGTATTCCAACCCTTTTAGAAGTTGTAATTCCTGAGAAATGATCTTGAGAAAAAGAATTCAAAGAAAAAAGTAATATCGGAATTAAGAGGAGGTTTTTCATTCGATTTTTTTGTTAAAATTAGTTGAATCTATGGAAATATAAATTTACATTTTTTTTTAATTAAATAGCATCCCAAATAACATCTTTTGGTGTGGCTGCAATAATTATTATATTTTCTTTAGTAACAGGATGCATAAAAACTAATTTTCTAGCATGAAGGTGAATACCTCCATCGGGATTGCTTCTGTCAAATCCATATTTTAAATCTCCTTTTATTGGTGATCCAATAGCTGATAATTGTGCTCTAATTTGATGGTGTCTTCCCGTATGAAGATTTATTTCTAAAGCAAAATAGTTTTGAAGAGTGGCAATAATTTTATAGTCTAAACTTGCCAATTTACTTTCGGGTACTTCTTTATGGTGTGCTTTTGAAGTGTTGTTTTTTTCATTCCTTTTCAGAAAATGAACTAACGTATCTTCACTATTTATTGGTTTGTTTTTAACAATTGCCCAATATGTTTTGTGAGTTTCTCGATTGCTAAAAAGTTCATTCATTCGGGATAAAGCCTTACTAGTTCTTGCAAAAACTACAATTCCAGTTGTCGGTCTGTCCAATCGATGAACGACGCCTAAAAAAACTTCTCCAGGCTTGTTGTATTTGTCTTTTATGTATTCTTTTACGACATCCGACAAGGGTTTGTCGCCTGTTTTGTCACCTTGAACAATATCTCCAACACGCTTATTAACCAAAATTAGATGATTGTCTTCGTGAAGTACTTGCAGGTTGTTTTTATCTGAAATTATTTTCATTTTAATTCTCCCTTTGGGGGTTAGGGGGCCTTAATATTGCTCATTCACATTAGGAAAATCATTCGATTTCACATCTTTCACATATTGACTAATTGCAGAAGTCATTTGTTCATATAAATTCAAATACCGTCTTAAAAATCTAGGACTAAATTCATTATTCATACCCAACATATCGTGAATTACTAGGACTTGTCCGTCAACGTTAGCACCAGCACCAATTCCAATAACAGGAATTGAAATACTTTGTGCTACTTTTGCTGCTAAATGTGCTGGAATTTTTTCTAATACCAAAGCAAAGCATCCAATTTTCTCAAGCATTTTAGCGTCTTGCATTAACTTTTCAGCTTCCTCTTCTTCTTTGGCACGAACGGTGTAACTTCCAAATTTGTATATCGATTGCGGTGTCAAGCCCAAATGTCCCATTACAGGAATTCCGGCATTTAATATTTTCTTTATTGAATCTTTAATTTCGCTGCCTCCTTCTAATTTAACGGCATGTCCACCACTTTCTTTCATTATTCTAATTGAAGAACGTAAGGCTTCTTTTGGGTCTGATTGGTAGCTTCCAAAAGGTAAATCTACCACAACCAATGCTCTTTCGATGGCGCGAACAACTCCAGATGCATGATAAATCATTTGGTCTAATGTAATTGGCAATGTCGTTTCGTGTCCCGCCATTACATTGGAAGCAGAATCTCCAACAAGAATTACGTCAATTCCAGCAGTATCTACAATTTTTGCCATGGAATAATCATAAGCTGTAAGCATTGAAATTTTCTCGCCATTGGCTTTCATCTCAATAAGTGACTTGGTAGTTATTCTTTTATAATCCTTTTTAGCTACTGACATTATGATTTTTAATTATAGTTTATGTAAATAATTTTCGCAAAAATAATCAAATTTGTTTGATTAAATAGATATTTATGTGGAGGTTTATTTTAGATTTTTGATTTCAGATTTCAGATTTTAAACAGTGTAAATTTGTGAAATCTGTGTTTATATTTAAATTAGTCGAAAAAAATTTTAGCAATTCACCGATTAAACTTTAAACTTCACTAACAATCAGACATATTCACTGCAATTGCCAATCCACCCTCTGAAGTTTCTTTGTATTTATTATTCATATCTTTTGCTGTTTGCCACATGGTATCAATCACTTTATCCAAGGGAACTTTTGCATTTTTAGGATCTGTTTCTAATGCTAATTCGGCTGCATTTATAGCTTTTATAGCTCCCATTGTATTTCTTTCAATACAAGGAATTTGAACTAAACCACCCACAGGATCACAAGTCATTCCCAAATGATGCTCCATAGCTATTTCGGCAGCCATTAAAACTTGTTCTGGAGTTCCACCCATTAATTCGCACAATGCTGCAGCAGCCATAGATGATGAGACGCCAATTTCAGCTTGACAACCACCCATTGCTGCAGAAATAGTAGATCCTTTTTTGAAAACACTACCTATTTCTCCTGCAACCATCAAAAATTGTTTGATTTCTTTTTCGCCTGCATTGTGATTTTCTATAACTAAATAATACATTAAAACGGCAGGAATAACGCCCGCACTTCCATTGGTCGGTGCTGTAACGACACGTCCTAAAGCAGCATTTACTTCATTTACCGCAAGGGCAAAACAACTTACCCATTTTAAAATTTGACGGAATTTTACTTCTGTTTTTCTGATTTCTTCAAGCCAATTTTGAGGTGAATTATAATTGGCTAAACCAATTAAATTTTGATGCATATCAAAAGCTCTTCTTCTTACATTTAATCCTCCTGGAAGAATTCCTTCAGAGTGACAACCCATATACATGCATTCTAACATTGTATTCCAAATCCGAATCAATTCATGGTTGATGGTTTCTTCGGTGCGCATCGATTTTTCATTTTCATAAACAATTTCTGAAACCTTTTTGTTTTCTGTGGTACAATAGTCTAAAAGTTCCGATGCGTTTGATATTTGAAAAGGAAAAGCACATTTTATTTTTAGTTTTTGTTTCGCATTTTCACGCTCTTCTTTCACGACAAATCCACCTCCAATAGAGTAAAATGTTGATGAATATTCCGAATCATCATTGGCGAAAGCCGTAAATTTCATGCCATTTGAATGAAAAGGAAGAAAATTTTTATTAAAAACAATGTCTTGAAGAAAATAGAATGGTATTGGCATTTCGTTGCCTAAAAGAATCTCGTTTTTATCTTCAATTGATTTTATAATTTTAGATATATTTTCGATGGGAATATATTCAGGATCTTGACCGTTCAAACCAAGCATAAGTGCGAAATCTGTGGCGTGTCCTTTGCCGGTTAAGGAAAGGGAACCGTATAAATCAACTTTAATTCGGGTGGTTTTTTGCAAAATAGTATTACTTCGCAATTCCCCAAGAAAACGCTCTGCTGCTCGCCAAGGGCCTAATGTGTGTGAACTCGAAGGACCAACACCGATTTTTAGCATATCGAAAACAGAGATACATTCTTCCATATTTTTGTCAAATTTATTGCAACAAATATAAATTAATGTTATGATATAATAGATTTATCTGCTAAAAATTATGAATTTGATAGTAAAGATAGGTTTATTTTGTTTAAATTCACATTTTATTCAAATTAGAAACAACTTGCTTGACTGTTTTTGTATTACTTTTTATAATCTACAGATAAAGAATTCACACAATAGCGTTGACCAGTTTTGGTAGGGCCATCATCAAAAACATGTCCTAAATGACCACCACAATTGGCACAAACAATTTCTGTACGAATCATTCCGTGTGTAGCATCTTTTATGTATTTTACTTTACCAGGTATCGATTCATCAAAGGAAGGCCATCCGCAATGTGCATCAAATTTAGAATCACTTTCAAATAATGGTTCGCCACAACCACCACAACAATAAATACCTTTTTCAAAAAAGAGATTGTATTTTCCTGAATGTGGAAATTCCGTTCCTTTTTGACGAAGGATTTTGTAGCGTTCTAAACCCAATTGGTCTTTCCACTCTTGTTCCGATTTTTCTATTGAAGGACTCATTTTTTAGAAGGTATAAATTTAACAGATACAGAATTAGTACAAAATCTTTGTCCAGTTTCGGTAGGTCCATCATCAAAAACATGTCCTAGGTGACCACCACATTTTGCGCAATTAACTTCAGTTCGAGACATTCCAAAACTGGAATCAGTTATGTAAGTAACGGAACCTTTTATGGCTTTATCATAGGAAGGCCAACCACAATCTGAATGAAATTTAGCATCGGAATTAAAAAGTAAATTTCCACAAGCGGCACAAACGTAGTTTCCTTTTTCGAAGGTGTTTACATATTTTCCTGAGAAGGGACGTTCAGTTCCTTTTTCTCGTAGTACTTCAAATTGCTCTGGTGTTAATTCTTTTTGCCACTGGGCTTCTGATTTTTGAATTTCAAGTGGTTCTTTTTTCTTTTTTTCTTGTGCTTGACAGGAAAATTGTGAAACGCAAAGTAGTAATACTAAATAGTTTTTCATAATGCAGTAATTAAGTGGTGATAAATTCTATCGTTTTTTCAATCACAAAAGAATTACCCAAGATTTTTCGGTGTCCTAAATGCTGTGTGATTAATAATTCTCCGTTTTTTAAATGATCGTAAATGTGTATTGAAGCTTCAATGGGAACTTCATAATCGTTTTCATCATGAATAACAAGAACTGGAATTTTAATTTCTTTCGCAGCAAGAAAAGCTGAATAGTTTTCCATTGGTTCCTTATATTTATTTTCGAAATGCTGCTGCAAATGTGAGCTAAATTCAGATTTAAGTTCTAATTTATCTACAAAAGCAACTAAAATATCTTTCACCTTATCACCACTTCCAATGATAGTTAATCGATTAATTTCCAATCCTTTTTTTATTGAATTAAGCAAAACCATTCCTCCTAATGAATGTCCCACAGCAGCTTCAAATGGTCCAAATTTCTTATCAATTTCTAATATGGAAGCAATAAATTCCGTCATTATCGTTGAATTCCCAGATGATTTTCCGTGTGCTGGAGCATCAAAGCTTATTGTTGAAAACCCTTTATTTACAAATGCATCTGCGAATTTCACCAATTGAGTTCCGCGTCCTGACCAACCGTGGACGAGTAATATTTTTTTGTCATTTTTGCCATAATGGTAGACTACAATTTCTTTGTTTATGCTTGGAATATAAAGTTTATTTTGAATACTTTTTTTGTCCATTTCCAATTCTCTCTTTGGAAATTTGTGTTTTATTGGCGTTGTAAATAGCCGTGCTAAATAAAATATTGTCAGTTTTACAGAAAAAAATTGAAGTATTTTTCCAATATAAATAATGACTTTCGGAACTTTCAAATGTTGCTTTTTATTTGAATTCAATGGAATTAATTTAGATGAATTTTTATTGATGCAATTTAGGATATTATTTTTCCTTAAGCATTTTACATATATTAAATTAATCATAAAATAGTTAACAAATTAAAGTAAAAAATACTCAAGTATTTTTACATTACAGCATTTAAACAAAGAGATATATTTGTAACTTTAGCATTCAAAATTAAAATTAAATTTTTATGAAGAAGCACTTGATCTTATTTATTACAGCTATTTCTTTTCTTAATTCTTGTGCCAAAAATCCATTTACAGGTAAAAACACCTTGAATTTTGTTCCCAATAGCGAGTTGTTTGCAACCTCTTTCAAGCAATACGGTAGTTTTTTGAAAGACAATAAAGTGGTTGTTGGAACTACCGATGCAAAACGTGTTGAAGCCGTTGGTATGAAAATTAAAGTGGCAGCCGAAAAATATTTGAACGCCAATGGATTTAAAGACTATTTAAAGGATTATTCTTGGGAATATAAATTGGTTGAAAGTAAAGAAGTGAATGCTTGGTGTTTGCCAGGAGGAAAAATAGTATTTTATTCTGCCATTTTGCCAATTTGTAAAGACGACGCCGGAATGGCAACCGTAATGGGTCACGAAGTAGCGCACGCATTGGCAAATCATGGAGCGCAACGAATGAGTGCGGGTATATTACAACAAGCAGGAGCAGGAGTTGTAGGAATTGCTATAGATTCTAAAAGCAATCAAGAAAAACAAATTTGGTTGAGTGCTTACGGTGGAATTACGCAATATGGTGCGATGTTGCCTTTTAGCCGAAGTCACGAAAGCGAAGGCGACAAAATAGGTTTAATTCTAATGGCAATTGCAGGTTATGATCCAACTACAGCGGTCGCATTTTGGGAAAGAATGTCTGCAAATTCAGGAGGTAAAAAACAACCAGAATTTTTAAGCACTCACCCATCTGATGCTAATAGAATAGCAAAATTGAGAAGTTTAATCCCAGAAGCTAAAATTGAAGCAGCCAAATTTGGTGTTATTTTTAAATAAAAATACTACCTTCGGTGCTGTCTTAAAGACTTTTTTATCTAAAACTTACTGATTATTTATGGCAAATCTTGAAAAAGGAAATTCGAAATTACTGAATGCTTGGGTTTTCTATGATTGGGCAAATTCTGTTTATAGCTTGGTAATTGCATCTGCAATATTTCCGATTTTTTATGGTGCATTATTCAAAATACGAGGCGTTTCTAATATTGATGTTTTTGGAACAACCCTCAAAAGCACGGCACTAATTAGTTTTGTAACTGCAGCTGCCTTTTTATTGGTTGCATTAATTTCACCATTATTATCAGGAATTGCGGATTATGTTGGAAACAAAAAAAACTTTATGAAATTCTTTAGCTATTTGGGTGCTCTTTCCTGTATCGCAATGTACTGGTTTTCATTAGAACATATTTATTTTAGTTTAATAGCTTACTTTTTTGGATTGGTTGGTTTTTGGGGAAGTTTGGTTTTCTACAACTCCTATTTGCCAGATATTGCTTTCCCAGAACAGCAAGACAAAGTCAGTGCCAAAGGATTTTCAATGGGATATATTGGAAGTGTGTTGCTTTTGATTGTGAATTTGGCAATGGTTATGAAACCTGAGTTTTTTGGAATAACGGGTACTTCTGGAGAAGCAAGTATGAAAGCGATGCGCTATTCGTTTGTTATGGTTGGAATTTGGTGGATTGGCTTCAGTCAATATACGTATTACTACTTGCCTAAAGGAAATAAAGGACATAAAGTTACAAAAGCAGTAGTTTTTAATGGATTTCACGAACTTAAAAAAGTTTGGTATTTGTTAGAACATAATGTGCAATTAAAACGATTTTTGGGAAGTTTCTTCGTTTATGGAATGGCGGTTCAAACGGTTATGATTATTGCAGTTTACTTTGGCGAACAAGAAATATCTTGGGAATCCGATAGTGAAAAAACTACAGGATTAATAATCAGTATATTAGTTATTCAATTGGTGGCTATTTTGGGTGCCAATTTGACATCAAAAGCTTCAGAAAAGTACGGAAACATTTCTACTTTAATTTTCTTGAATTGCGTATGGGCGGTTCTTTGTGTTTTTGCATTTTTTGTCACAACTCCCCAAGAATTTTATATAACAGCCGGATTTGTAGGGCTTGTAATGGGTGGCGTTCAGGCGCTTTCTCGTTCAACCTATTCTAAAATGCTTCCCGAAACAGACGATACTGCTTCTTTTTTTAGTTTTTATGATGTTTCAGAAAAAATTGGAATTGTAATCGGAATGTGCCTTTATGGAATTATAGACCAAGTAACAGGAAGTCCAAGATTTTCAATAGTGTTTTTAGGGTTGTTTTTTGTTGTTGGTATATTTTTATTATTGAGAGTTAAAAGAAAAATTATTGTAGCAAAATAAATTGATTTATATTTGACAAAAAATTTAATTATATAATAATGAATACAATAAAATTAATTGCAACAGTACTTTCTGTTTTTACTTTAACGATTTTTACTTCTTGTAATGTTGAGCCGATTGACTCAGATTTGCTTGGAAACATTATAAATCCTGCAAGTATTGCTGGAACTTATAGAATGACCGCATTTAACACGGGAATTCCAACAGATTTAAATAATAATGGAACAACATCTACGAATCAAATGTTAGAAACATCTTGTTTTAATAACAACTTTATTACAATAAATCCTAATAGTACATTCACGGCAACTTCAAAAGGTGTTGATGTAAGCGCAGCAGCAACTTTGGAATGTTACACTGATCCAGATATTACAGGAACATGGGTACTTAATGGAACTGTTCTAACTTTAGAGTATGTTGACGCTACTGTTCAAACTTTTGAAATGTTTTCAGTATCTGGAAATACATTAACTTACAGTGTCCCACTTGGAGAAATTGTAAATATTACTTCGACAAATACTGCCATATACATAAATTCAAGTTATAATATTATTTATACACGATAACTTCACATTCAAATTATTTCAAAGCTATCTTTTCTGAGATAGCTTTTTTTATATTGAAATGGCATAAAGATTGCTTTATCATTAAAATAATTTAAATGCTTTATTATTAGTTTAATATGCTTTTTTCATAGTAAACAAGTGAAATTCAGCAAACAAATACTCATTTTAGATTTCATTAATTACAATTTATACTATCAAAACGACCTAATTTTTACTATGTCAAATCCAAAAATAATTACTATTGACAATTTGTCACTTCAAGAATTTGATTCCGAAGCAGAATTAATTCCTCTTTTAACACCAGAAGATGAAGAAGAGATGAATAATGAGGAATTGCCAGAATCCTTGGCGATTTTACCTTTGCGAAATACAGTTTTATTCCCTGGAGTAGTTATTCCGATTACTGCCGGAAGGGACAAATCTATAAAATTAATCAATGATGCTAATGCTGCGGGAAAAGACATTGGAGTAGTTTCTCAAATAAATGAAGAAGATGAAGATCCTACCCAAAACGAAATTCATTCTATCGGTACAGTTGCAAAAATACTTCGCGTTCTAAAAATGCCTGATGGCAATATTACCGTTATTCTTCAAGGTAAAAAGCGTTTTGAGATTGACACAGTTATTTCTCAAGCACCTTATTTAACTTCAACTGTTAAGGATATTGTAGAAACACGTCCTGCCAAAAAAGACAAAGAGTTTACTGTTATTATTGATTCTATAAAAGAATTGGCAATCCAAATTATTAAGGAAAGTCCGAATATTCCAACCGAAGCTACATTTGCAATTAAGAATATTGAAAGTAAATCATTCTTAATCAATTTTGTATCTTCAAACATGAACTTATCTGTCAATGAAAAACAAGAGTTGTTGAATATTAAGGATTTAAAAGAAAGAGCTTTAGAAACTTTAAGATATATGAATATTGAACTTCAAAAATTGGAGTTGAAAAATGATATTCAGTCAAAAGTTCGCTTTGATTTAGACCAACAACAACGGGAATATTTCTTGCACCAGCAAATGAAAACCATTCAGGAAGAATTAGGCGGTGCTTCTCAAGAAGAGGAAGTGGAAGAAATGGTTGAAAAAGCAGCACTCAAAAAATGGGACGATGATACCAAAAAACATTTCGAAAAAGAATTGACAAAAATGCGTCGTATGAATCCCCAAGCGCCTGATTTTGGAATTCAAAGAAACTATTTAGAATTGTTTTTAGAGTTGCCTTGGAATGAATATTCTAAAGATAATTTCGATTTAAAAAGAGCACAAAAAATTCTTGATCGGGACCATTTTGGTTTAGAAGATGTCAAGAAAAGAATGATAGAACATTTGGCGGTTTTGAAATTGCGAAATGACATGAAATCGCCTATTATTTGTTTGACAGGACCTCCTGGTGTTGGAAAAACATCAATAGGAAAATCTGTTGCTGAAGCTTTAGGACGTAAATATGTTAGAATTTCTCTTGGTGGTTTGCGTGATGAAGCAGAAATTCGCGGACATAGAAAAACCTATATTGGCGCTATGTCAGGACGTATTATTCAAAGCTTGAAAAAAGCAGGAACATCAAATCCTGTTTTTGTATTGGATGAAATCGATAAATTAGCCATGGGAAATCAAGGCGATCCTTCTTCGGCATTATTGGAAGTTTTAGATCCAGAACAAAACAACGCTTTCTATGATAATTTCCTTGAAATGGGCTACGATTTATCGAAAGTAATGTTCATTGCAACGTCAAATAATATGGCAACTATTCAGCCTGCATTGCGAGACAGAATGGAAATTATAAAAATGTCTGGATATACAATAGAAGAAAAAACTGAAATTGCACGCCAACATTTATTTCCTCGTCAATTGAAGGAGCATGGATTGACTATAAAAGATTTATCCATTGGAAAAAAACAATTGGAGAAAATTGTCGAGGGATATACACGTGAATCTGGTGTTCGTGGATTAGAAGCTAAAATTGCTCAAGTTATCAGAAATGCTGCCAAATCCATTGCTATGGAGGAGGAGTACAACAAAAAAGTTACAGATTTTGATATTATTCAAGTTTTGGGCGTTCCTAGATTAGAAAGAGATAAATATGAAAATAATGATGTTGCAGGCGTTGTAACAGGTTTGGCCTGGACAAGTGTTGGCGGTGACATTCTATTCATAGAATCCTTGATTTCTAAAGGAAAAGGAGCGATGACAATTACTGGGAATCTTGGAACAGTAATGAAAGAATCGGCTACAATTGCATTGGAATACATAAAATCAAACGCTGAAATTTTCAGTATCGACCCTGAAATGATTTCTAAATACAATATCCATTTACACGTTCCTGAAGGCGCAACACCAAAAGACGGACCAAGTGCTGGAATTGCAATGCTAACGTCTTTAGTCTCTTTATTTACTCAAAAACGAATTAAGAAAAGTCTTGCTATGACTGGTGAAATCACTTTAAGAGGAAAAGTTTTACCCGTTGGAGGAATAAAAGAAAAAATATTGGCTGCAAAAAGAGCCAACATCAAAGAAATCGTATTATGTCACGAAAATAAAAGTGATATTGATGAAATTAAACCTGAATATTTAGAAGGATTGAAGTTTCATTACGTTAAAGAAATGAGCGAGGTTCTAGCAATTGCTTTAACCAATCAGAAAGTGAAAAATCCTAAAGTTTTATAAATTAAAAACGGCTAAGCAATTAGCCGTTTTTTTTATTAAAAATAATATCTTCGCATTTGCGTTATATATGCAGAAAAAACAAATATGTTCAAAAATCAATTATATGTAATCGTCATTCTTTTTTGTTCCGTAGCCAATGGACAAATAGGAGGGCAGTCGGTATATCAATTTTTGAATTTGGTAACTTCGCCACGTCAAGCTGCATTGGGTGGAAAAATCATTACTATTTATGATAATGACGTTAATCAAGCCAACTTTAATCCTGCAACGATAAATTCAGAAATGGACAATCATTTAGCGATGAATTACGGAAGCTATTTTGGAGAAGTAACTTATGGAACCGCTTCATATGCCTATACTTTTGATCGGCATTTGCAAACTTTTCAAGCTGGCGTTAATTATGTTAATTATGGAAATTTTCAAGGAACTGATGAAGCTGGGAATCCCACTTCCGATTTTACAGGAAGTGAAATAGCACTTTCTTTTGGGTATTCTTTTATGATTCCAAACGTTCCTGTTCACTTTGGTGCCAATGCCAAATTGATTTCATCTACATTAGAAAGTTATAATTCTTTTGGAGGTGCTGTTGATTTAGGGGCACTTTTTATTGATGAACGAAATGATGTAAATTGGGCTTTAGTAGTTAGAAATATTGGCACACAATTTACTACCTATTCAGGAACAAAGGAAAAATTACCTATGGAAGTGTTAATTGGAGTTTCTCAAGAAGTTGAAAACGTACCCATTCGTTGGCATTTGACATTAGAAAATTTACAACAGTGGAATATTGCTTTTTCAAATCCCGCACGTGCAATTGGTTCTATTGATGGTGGTTCGACACCTGATAAAGTTTCGGTTTTCAATAATGCCTTGCGGCACGTAATCATTGGCGTAGAATTATTTCCGAGGAAAAGTTTTAATGTTCGTTTAGGATATAATTTCAGAAGAGGAGAGGAGTTACGCATTTTAGAACAGCGCAATTTTTCCGGAATTTCACTTGGTTTTGGATTAAAATTCAATAATCTAAAGTTCAATTATTCCTATTCTCGTTATACATTAGCAGGAAATACAAGTTTATTTGGTTTAACTATTAATTTTCAAGAATAGATTTTGGATAAAAAAATTACTATCGCAATTGACGGATTTTCGTCAACAGGAAAAAGTACTTTGGCAAAACAATTGGCCAAACATTTGGGATATGTTTATGTTGATACTGGTGCTATGTATCGTGCTGTTGCTTATTTTGCGATGCAAAACGGATTTATAAAACCTGATATTTTCGATAAAAATGGCTTGATTGAAAGTTTACCAAATATAAAATTATATTTCCAATTTAATGCCGAATTAGGATTTGCAGAAATATATTTAAACAATATAAATATTGAAAAAGAAATTCGAACCATCGAAGTTTCCAATTACGTAAGTAAAGTTGCCGAAGTTTCCGAAGTTCGAGCTAAATTAGTAGAGCAACAGCAGCAAATGGGAAAAGGCAAAGGCATTGTGATGGACGGAAGAGACATTGCAACTGTTGTTTTTCCCGATGCCGAACTTAAGATTTTTATGACTGCCAGTGCTCAAACACGTGCCCAAAGACGTTTTGACGAATTGCAACAAAAAGGTGACATCGTTTCTTTTGATGAAGTTCTAAAAAATGTGGAAGAGCGCGATTATATTGATACGCACAGAGATGATTCTCCTTTATTAAAAGATAAAAATGCCATTGAAATTGACAATTCTCACCTAACTCGAGAAGAACAGTTTAACAAAGTCCTGACATTAGTTCAAAATCGTATCTAGACTAGCTATAATATTTATAAAATAGATTTGATTATATTAATTTATTGTTAGTTTTACATAACTAAAAAACTACGTTAATTAAACCATATTTTCATGAATATTAAAAATCGTCTTACATTAATGAGTTTCCTTCAGTTTTTTGTTTGGGGAGCTTGGTTGATAACCGTTGGAAACTATTGGTTTGGAACCAAGCAATGGAGCGGAGAACAATTCGGCGCTATCTTTTCAACCCTGGGATTATCCTCAATTATTATGCCCGCAATCACAGGAATTATTGCTGATAAATGGATTAATGCCGAAAAATTATATGGAATTCTTCACATTTTAGGTGGTTTAGCTTTAATCTATATTCCGCAAGTTGAAGATCCTATAACTTTTTATTGGGTAATTTTTGGAGCAATGTTGTGCTATATGCCAACAATTTCGTTATCCAATTCTGTTGCCTATAACATCCTGAAAAACAATAACTTCGATGTTGTAAAAGTTTTCCCGCCAATTCGAGTTTGGGGAACTATTGGCTTTATAGCCGCAATGTGGTTGACCAATTTATCTGGAAATAAAGCTTCCGCAAATATGTTTTACATCGCAGCAATTGCCGCAATTATCTTAGGAATTTACTCTTTCACACTTCCAAAATGCCCGCCACAAAAATTAATTGCCGAAAATGCTACGTTAACTCAAAAATTAGGTCTCGATGCATTCAAATTATTTGGCACCTATAAAATGGCACTATTCTTCATATTCTCAATGTTTCTTGGTGGTGCATTGCAATTGACGAACATGTATGGTGATGTGTTTTTATCTGAATTCGGAAAAATTCCGGAATATGCCAATAGTATTGTTGTTACAAAATCAACCTTGATTATGTCAATTTCTCAAATATCTGAAACCTTGTTCATCTTGGCAATTCCATTTTTCTTAAAACGATTTGGAATCAAACAAGTAATGCTGATTTCAATGTTAGCATGGGTATTGCGTTTTGGATTGTTTGCTTACGGAAACCCAGCTGACGGACTTTGGATGATTGTTTTATCGTGTGTTGTTTATGGAATGGCGTTCGATTTCTTCAATATTTCGGGTTCCTTATTTGTGGAAACAACCACCGATTCTAAAATTCGATCTTCTGCACAAGGTCTATTTATGATGATGTCAAACGGTTTTGGTGCCTTTTTTGGCGGAATAGTAAGCGGTTTCGTAATTGATAAATATTTTACTATAAATGGTGCCCGTGATTGGCATTCAATTTGGCTTGCATTTGCAATTTATGCGCTAATAATAGGAATCGCCTTTGCCATTTTCTTCAAGCACAAACATCACCAACATGAACTGGCATAGGTAAGTCACTAAGTGGATAAATAAAATATTCCCGACAGGTCTTAGACTTTGTCGGGTTTTTTGTTTTATTACAAAAACCAATAGTATAGGGAAGTGCTCATTCCGTTTTCTTTCGAACGGGATTAAAAAAAGGTTTTTTCTAGAAGTTTTTTTTATTGTTTCGTGAAAACGTTCTAATTGGCTTGACCTGAAACTACAATAAATAGAATCCGAATAAGTTTCAAAATTGATCAAATCTATATACAACTACTATTCGATAAAGCGCTTTTCTTTATCTTAATAGAGAAAAATGAGCTTTAAATTGCTGGTTTGTTCCTAGTTCAATATAATCAACTGTAAACCAATAATCTGTAGCGGGTAAAGGACGCCCATTATACATTCCGTCCCAACCTGGTCCAGAAGGTTTTATTTGCTTTATTAACTTCCCATACCGATCAAAGATATTTATGATAGCGTTAAGTTGGTTTCGCAATTCATTAATATTCCATGTGTCATGATAACTGTCTCCATTTGGTGTGAAATAATTGGGATAATTTACAATCTGTACAAGTATCTTTTTTATGCCACAGCCAAATTTATCTTTAACCCAAATTTCATGGGTACCCATCATTAAATCTGTAAACTCGTTGCTATCTTGATACGGATTATTGTCTAATTTATATTCGTAATCATCCACTGGAAGTACGGAAACAACTATCGTTTGTATGTCTGAAAAATAACTTGAAACTGTTGCTGTAACTACTGATGGTGGATAAAAAGTAGCGATTGTAGTTGTTGCCGTTGCTGAACATCTCGTTGCATTATTAGTCATTGTAACCGCATAATTTCCAGGAGCTGTTGCCGTATAACTACTCCCTGATTGTCCTAAAAGTATTCCGTTGGCATTTGACCAAACAAAGGAATTGGTATTTACGCTTAAATTTGTTGCTAGTGTAAATCGACCAATTGGAAGACCAGCATCATCAACACAAATATAACCGTCTTGTGGAAGTGTAACAATTGGCAATTCGTTAATAGTAATGGTTCCGTTATAAGTTGCTGCCGGTGCGCAACCCCCTGATGTTGTTATTGTATAATTGAAAATTCCTGAAACCGTAGTTGTGCCACTAATTGTATAAACGCCATTACTGTAATTGTCCGAAAGTCCTAGGGGCAAAGTTCCATTTGTAATTCCTGCTCCAGTAGCTAGTCCACCTATATTGAATAGAATAGGATTAATTGGTGACGAAATGCAAAACGTGGGCGTTGGTGTAGCTAAAACAATAGTTGGCAACGGGTTGATAGTAATTGAGAAAGTACTACTTCCTGCATTCTGGCAAATTGCAGGATTTGCCAGAAGCGTATAGGTAATTACATAAGTTCCTTCAATGCTAGTAGTTAAATCGATAGTTCCAGTAGTGGAGTTTATATCCAATCCAGTTGTTGAAGAAAAAGTGCCTCCTGGAGTAAATCCCGAGGTTAGAAAGGGTGTAGGATTGGCTGAATTAATACAAACAGGTGAGCTATATGTAAACGCCGTAACCGAAGGTAGTTCAACCAACAAGTCAAAATCGGTAATTGCAAAACAACTGGTGTTTACATTGCTCAAGCGAAGATATATCTTTTGCGGATTGGTTGTATTTAGGAACGAAGTTGTATTCGAAATAGCATTTATATTGGTTACGGCATCATTATAATTGGTGAAAAAATCGACAATAACATTCGTTTGAGTTCCAATTGCCAAACTGATATTAGGCGTTAAATCAAAATTAGCTCTCCCTGGCAAGCTCGGCAAACTGCATTGGCGAATGTCTGTAGTTGTTACGGGTGCTGGAGGTTGGTAGAAAGTAGCCGTTCCAGTCCAATTTACAGAAAAAGCACTTTCACCTTGAGGCCTGTCAATGGCGATATAGTAGGTTTCGTTGTCCAATACATCCATCCATTTTATAAAACTATTTCCATCGGCGCCAGGACCTTCGCTAACATCTGTTTCAGTGCTATTCATTCCCGTTAGGTTGTCAGGCTGATTAATAGCTTGAGGATTTGTCGTTGAACATCGAATGGCTGTCCCAAGATTATTACAACTTACATTAGGGCCAAAAATCCAGAAATCAAGGTCTTCAGTAATACTGCTGCTTTGAGGTGTTAGTAAAAATCCCAAAGTTCCTCCTGTATTTATTTTAATTTTTAACCAAAGACTGTTATTTTCATTACTACTACAAGCGTTACTAGACGAAATTTCTTGAATGCCCACTCCATTTGATGTTAAACCGGAGAGATTGGTGTTGCCACAAATAAAAATAGCATCAACACAATCATTTTGTGAGACCATTCTTAATGACGTAAAAAGAAATACTAAAGCAAAGACAAGTTCGATTGTATTTATTTTATGTTTGGAGTAAATCATAGGTAACCATATTTTCAGTTGAATGAAATAAATACAGTCTTACTAGTTATTGTAAAGCAGGGCTTGATTTCAACTGAATTTATAGTACGAAATTTAGTTAAAAATAATTACTTTACTAATATAAAGAAACAATTTTTCACAATTAATTTATAACACAAAGAATACAAATCGTCAAAAGACTTTTTATTTTCCAGTTTTTATTCAGAGCTTTTAGAAATAAATCCTGAAATACCCATAAGTTCAGCTTATCGTTGGTTTAAGTTTCAAGTAATAGCAATAATAACATCAATCTTAATTATTTTTTTTCAAAGAAATGCTATAAATCTAAATTTTAGCATAATTTAGTGGCATAATTAACTAAATAAATTAGATTTTATGTTTATAGAACAAGCTTACAAAGGCAATAATACGTGGTGGCGGGTAGTAATTACAGCCCTATTAACCACAGGAATTTTTATTGGAAATTTCATAATGTACTTTATGATGTCCGACAAACAAATGAAAGCAGCGTATGATTTAATGAAACATATTCCAAATAATTTGAGTTTGATAATCAATTTATTACCCTTTGTTTTCCTATTGGGAATGCTGTTTTTGTTGGTTTATTTTTTAAATGAACGAAATCTAATAACGCTCACAACATCAAGACAAAAGGTAGATTTCAAAAGAATACTTTTCTCATTTGGATTAATTGTTTTTATTTCAATTTTAGGTTTTGCAGCGTCTTTTTATGCTGATAATTCAAATATTATTTCGAATTTTTATCCTGTTAAATTCTTAATTTTACTAACAATTAGCTTGCTTTTATTTCCTTTTCAAATTGGTTTGGAAGAATATTTATTTCGAGGCTATTTGATGCAGCAAATCGGAATTGTAATCAAAAACAGATGGTTTCCGTTGTTATTTACATCAATTATTTTTGGATTATTTCATAGTGCCAATCCTGAAGTTGCTGAAATGGGTTTTGGCGTGATGATTTTTTACATTGGAACAGGACTTTTACTTGGAATAATGACCTTAATGGATGATAGTTTAGAACTGGCTTTGGGATTCCATTTAGGAAATAATCTGATGGCTTCTATTTTGATAACTTCTGATTTTTCTGCATTGCAAACCGATGCTTTATTTCGATATTCAGGTGTTGAAAACACTTCAAATACGCTCAATGAAATGATAATTTCCATTGCAATTACCTATCCAATAATCTTATTTATATTGGCCAAAAAATACAAATGGACCAATTGGAAAGAAAAATTGACGGGCAAAGTAAGTCCAATTCAAGCTGAAGAAATTGTAATCAATGAATAACCAAAATTACAATACTGTTCACACAAATTTCAAATGGAATGGAATTTCTCTTGATAGAGAAAAACTACTTCTTGTTGCGTATGATTTAATAAAAGAAGGCGGGGATTTTGATAGAATTACGGGCGAATTTTTGTTGGAATGGTTCAACAAAAAAACCTTTATTACGGTTACAACTTCAGGAACAACAGGTGTTCCCAAGAAAATCAATCTTGAAAAACAAGCAATGGTCAATTCTGCATTGGCAACAGCCGAATTCTTCAATTTAAAAGCAGGAAATCGAGTTTTGAATTGTTTGTCAACAAATTATATTGCGGGTAAAATGATGCTTGTTAGAAGTATGATTTTAGGTTTCGAAATGGATTTTGTAACCCCAATTTCTAATCCATTGAAGGGCAACAAACATCATTACGATTTTGTCGCGATGGTTCCAATGCAAGTTCAAAACTCGATTTTGGAATTATCCAAAGTCAAAAAACTGATTGTTGGAGGTGCAAAAATCAACGAAACACTTCGGAATCAACTTTTAGAATTACCAACGCAAATTTTTGAAACCTACGGAATGACCGAAACAATTACACATATTGCTGTCAAGAAAATAGGAGAGAAGTCTTTCTCGGTTTTACCCAACATAAAAATTGCAACTGACGAAAGAGGCTGTTTGGAAATTATTGCATCACATATTTCCGAAACAAAAATTAGTACTAATGATGTGGTTGAACTTCTTTCTGAAAACCAATTTCTCTTGTTGGGAAGAATAGATAATGTCATAAATAGTGGCGGTGTCAAACTATTTCCTGAGCAAATTGAAGTCAAACTATCCGATAAAATAAAGCAGCGTTTTTTTGTAATTGGAATCCCTGATGAAAAATTAGGAGAACAAGTACTTATCGTTATTGAAGGAAAACCAATCCTTTTCGATGATTTAGTTTTTGAGAATTTAGATCCTTATGAAAAACCTAAATCCATTCGTTTTGTAACGAAATTCATTGAAACCGAAAGCGGAAAAGTGATGCGAAAGGAAACATTACTTTAGTTAGATTTTTCAATCAACCAAAAAATCATTTTTAAGCACTTCAATTTCTGAAAGTGATTTTATACTCAATTTCGATTTTGTCCATGTTCTTGTAGGTTGAATTCGGGTTTTCTTTCCTTGAATTAAAATGTCAATTGGCATAGTGAAATTGGGTTCAAACGCTTTCCAACGATAAGACAAAAAGTTGTTTTCAATTTTCATATCTAAGGTTGGAATAGTAGCAAATCGCAAATATTGGTTGAAAACAGGCGTTAAATCGATACCACTTTTCTCATTAAAATAAGCAATAACGGTTTCAGTATCAATTATTTTAAGTTTGAAGTTATTGGAATAATCCAATATAATTTTCCACCACTTTTCGTCGTTATTGATAATGTGACGTATGGTGTTCAACATTAAAGCTCCTTTGTAATACATATCGCCAGAACCTTCTTTGTTCACTCCATATTGACCGATAATAGGTGCGTCATTTCTGATATTTTTCTTTAATCCATTGATATAAATTTGTGCTTTTTCAATGCCGTATTGACATTCCAAATACACCGATTCTGTGTAACACGTAAATCCTTCATGAATCCACATGTCGGCAATATCTTTTGAAGTGATGCTGTTTCCAAACCATTCGTGTCCACTTTCGTGAATGATAATATAGTCGAATAATAACCCAATTCCTGTTCCAGATAAATCACTTCCTAAATATCCTTTTTTATACTTATTTCCGTAAGCTACAGCACTTTGGTGTTCCATACCTAAATAAGAAGTTTCAACTAATTTAAAGCCATCTTCTTTGAATGGATAGTCGCCAAACTTACTTTGGAAACAATCCATCATCGGTTTTACTACCTCAAATTGGGTTTTGGCCTTGGCTTCATTTTCTCGTAAAGCATAAAAATCTAAATCCAATCCTTTGTAGGTTTCTCCAAAATGAATATAATCACCAATATTAACGGTGATATCGTAGCTGTTAATTGGATTTTTTACTTCCCAATCCCAACGAGTATAACCGTTTTTCAAATCTTGATTGCCTATTAATCGTCCATTGGAAACATTCATTAATCCGTTTGGAACGGCTACTTTAATAGTTGCTCCTAAATCGGGCTCATCGGTTTGCGAATCTTTGCAAGGAAACCATAAACTCGCACCTGTTCCTTGAACTGCAACTCCGATAAAATCCTTATTATTGCTGTCTTTTTTAAATACAAAACCACCATCCCAAGGCGCACGTTTTGCAATTAAAGGTTTCCCTGAATAATAAAATCGGATTTTTTGTTCAGAATCTTTGGTAAGCGCTGTATCAAAATCAATAAAAACAGCTTCAAATTCTCTTTTGTAATTAAGTTTTTTAGAATTCAAAACAATGCTGTCAATTTGCATGTTTTCAAATAAATCCAATTGAATTTTAGTAGTGTTTAAAAGGACTTTAAAC
>Ga0209107_10000493_pt1 | contig 23000 bp, 26 predicted proteins | sample LakErihyJuly2011_2_FD_187460 | JGI IMG/M metagenome (GOLD analysis project Ga0209107, IMG submission 187460) | Freshwater microbial communities from dead zone in Lake Erie, Canada - CCB hypolimnion July 2011 (SPAdes) (version 2) | ecosystem: Environmental > Aquatic > Freshwater > Lentic >...
CTAATAGCAGGTTAGACATGTATTGCTCGCGTAACTTGGCCGCGTCGCGGGGATGGCGTAAAGGGGCACCAGGAGGCATTATACCATATCAAAATATAATAATTACTTTCAAAAAACGGGTGGTTTTCCTGCATCTGTCTCTTCCTTAATCCAAGCCTCTTGTTCAGGGCTTAAAAGCATCTGTGGGTCTGTGTTGATTTCCTTCACATATTGTTTGCTTGGGTCAAAGTCTTCGTTTAGAATATCCTCATTGACAATGGTATTAAAGTCCCCGACGAGTTTAGGCTCCCAATCCTCCGGCAAACTGGCGATATATTCATTCAGCAAACGCCTGTGTTTATCCTTCAGGGCTTGTCCTAAACTATAGTATCGAGTAAGGGGCGGCTTCTCCATTTTCTTCATGATAATGACGTTCAAGCGGGTCGCGTTTTCTTGGTTAAAGTCTTCCTGGGTAAAAGGCATTGTATAATAAACCAATATTTTAATTTTTATATTATAGACGAAAAGATATAAAACAGAATACTAAACTAAGATAAAATGCCTATCCATTCGAATGCGGGTGGCTTTATTGTCTCGTTCAGTCGGCGGGGGGTAGACATGCGGGTGAGGGTCAAGACGGAAGCCGAGGCCACGGAGACACTGCGGTCCATGCAAGAGGACGACGTCGTCGACTTGAATAAAGTAAGATACTATTTTTCAAAAGGTAAAATCCTTATCCTACACAAACCTAATCTATCGTGCCAGACCTATGAAAGTATGTATGGCTGTCGAGACAAAAACTTGCCTATTTAAGGGAAGAAAGAATATAAACAAATGTCACAAAGTATCACAGAATGCCGAGGACCAAAGAACAACATACAATATATATGAGGGAATACCGAAAAAAGAACATTGTGACACTGCCTGTGACACTGCCTGTGACCCCGACTGTGACCCCGACTGTGACCCCGACTGTGACCCTCATCCGCTTGATGGATAAACGACGTTGTCTCAATCGTGAGTTTCTTGACCGTTCCGCTTTCCCTGTCCACAAGTATAACAGCCACCATCTCATGGTAGATATACGGGACCACTACAGCCCCTCTCTCGATAAAGAGTGTTGCTATCCAGTTATTTAAGGAGTTAAGGGAAAAAGAATATAAAGACAGTGTTACATAGTATTACAATGAGCGACCTCCTGTGGTTTGAACACTGCGGCGTCTACTTGAACCGACTTGAATCACTGGATGCATACTTCACCTTGTATGATACCATGCCGACGACAACCCGCGACGAGAAGCGGGAAAAACGATTGACCTTTGATGGACTCATGCGGACCTTGAAACAGGTCAAGGACGTTGAGCAAGACTTGGATGAGCTGTGGGGATTAAATTAGCCGTTTCTCCATGACTTTAAAAATCTCCTGGTCTTTTTCGATACAGATGTATTTTCGATTTAGGTTTCTACACGCCACTGCAGTGGAGCCACTGCCTGCGGTCGGGTCTAAAACCGTATCGCCTTCCTTGCTAAAATACTTAAGGCACCACTCAATTAAGGCCACGGGCTTTTGAGTCGGGTGCTTACCGCGTTGTGACGGGATGTCTAATAGGCTATCGGGTAGCTGTGGCTCATAGACCGCTCCGTTACGGTTTTTGTAGTTATACGTAATCGCCCCGTCATAGCATTCCGTGTCGTCTGTTTCTCGCAATACGGTTGCAGGCAAGGGCGGGTCATATCGGGGCTCAGAGTTGCGCAACTTTCCATTTTCGTCATAGATGAAGACTTTGCCTGTTTCTGTTCCGTATAAACTCGAACTCTCTTCTCTTGTGACTTTCTCTTCATTCAAAAACTTATGCGTGTGACTACTAATGTCATAGAAGGGTAATTTACGATAAAAGACATAGAGCATCTCGTGTTTCCTCATGGGCATTTTTTTGGCGTTCAGGAAGCCACATGCAGTAGATTTCACCCATACCATATCATATCGAAAGTTCTTAGGGTTACTATTAATCAGCGTCACCCCGAACCGAGTCGAGCACGTGAAGAACATGGGCGTAGTGTCCTTACAGATACGGTTCACCTCTTTCCAAAACTGAGACAAATCAATTTCACAATCCCACTTACAGCTCGTTGCCCCATACGGCAAGTCACAAAACAATAAATCAATACTATCATCCTTTAGTTTCTTCATCTCTATTAAACAATCCCCTTCAATCAAAGTCATTTATATTACTTGAGACATTAATCTTTACCTATGCACTTCAAGTGCCCGAGCTAAGGGAACGGTTTCCCTTAACCCGCCCAGAACCAGCCCAGCCACGGGCTATTGCTTCCTGCTACTTTTGTAGCCACATGTATATCGAGTGATTGCTTTTTTTTCCAATGCTTCCGCTTACCTTAACGGGTAAGAGCCTAACTTCGCCTAACAGCAACTCAAAAACAACATGTCTATAATAGATTGGCTTGATACTTTTGTAGCACGTAATCCTTACGGTTACAGTCTAAATTACTAAAGTAATAATACAACCTAACTATTTAGTAATAATAATCAAGGGAGAGAGAGAAGAAGAAATAAGAAAGGAAAAATAAAAATGGTGTTTAGTGTTTTAAAACACAAAACACAAAACACAGTAAAGCCAGATGAAATCCCGAGGTTTCGTCGCCGCCGCCGCCGCCGCATGCATGCGAGCTAAGGGAATGGGTTCCCTTAAATGGTGGAGACAAGAAAGGTTATCTCCTCTTTCATCCAGTCTTCGAGATGTTTCTTTGTATCCATAGACAAGTTAAACTCTTTGACATTACAGCCATTCTCTTTTGCGTATTCTTTAAGGTATTTGTGGTAGAGGGGGATGAGGCTAAGGATACGAGTCAAGCCGTTGCCTGTCGTGTCATTTTGATAGAAATACCACAGGCATGGGGCACTGTTCATGTAGTAGCCTGTGAGACATCCTTTTTCAAGAACGACGCTTTTGCTGTTGTCATACTCGGCCAGAAAATCCCTCATGAAAATATCCTCAAAAGTTGCCGCACCATTGAAGATGTCCGTATAATCTTCGATTTGTGGCCGGTCAATCACATTTTCCATAAAGGTGATTACAGGTAAGGCTTTTTCCAACGTTTTGCGAGAAATCATTTTTTCTTCTGTTTTTAAGAGGTCTTCTTTGATTTGTTCTTTGAGTTCATGTTCTTTCTTCTTGAGTTCTTGTTTTCGTTCAAGTTCAATACGTTTCAGGTCCGTCTTCAATTCCATCTCTTCAACCTTGATATTTGCCAATTGTTTTGCAAGGTCAGGGGCGGTTTTAATCTTGTGCTTCTCAGTGGCGTTGTGTCGAGCAAACAGGGATTTGTTGTGGGTCACAAAGGAGCATTTCTCGCAGGTGTAGGCCATTATACCTTATACTAAGGCAATTCTTTATATTCATTTTCCCTTAACTCGAGAAAATGAATATCTAAACTTCGCGCAAAACTTGGTCCAATATCTCAGGTGGAAGCTCCTTTTTGATTTGTCTCAGCTTCAACACGTTGGCCAAATGTAAGCCGTAGAGCTGGAACTCTTCGTCTGTAATATCGTTTTTCTTTTTGGCTTTGAGACTCTTGGTGTATGCACGCGAGGCTTCGAGGTTCGCATTGTATCGCTTCTTCATGTATTCCCTCATATAAGTCTTCTTGTCTTTTTTGGCGTCCGTCACGGGTTCTGCAGGGTCCATCTATATCATTAACAAGGATTATATTTATATACTTTTAGCCCTTAACTGCGTTGGATAAGTATTTTAATATTTTGGAATACTAAAATAATTATTGCTATAGTTCGTATAGTTACTTTCCGTATTGTTTCTTGAGGATTTCATCTATCCAAAACTCACGAATATCCAAAGCATAGTCAGGAGGTGTATCAGCCCCAATACTGTGTGCGAGTTCTTGTAATGGTTTGAGGTTTAAAGAATAATAGGTGTGAGTAAGTTCTGGTTGGGTAAGTCCGTATTTTTTCATTTGTGCGTGGAACCGTGTGGGGTATTTAGAGCGAAGAATACCGTCCGCCCAACTGTATCGATAATTATGCAACCCAGCAGGAGGAGGTAATCCCATACTTTCACTCAGTTGTTTGAGTTCTTCGACAGATTTTCCCAAAAGAAAGAGAACTTCTTCAGGTTCAACCACACTTTGTCCTAAAAGGTAATCAAACCATTCTTTGTCTGCCTTTTTGATTTTGAACTTCTTAGGCTTAGCTGCTTTCTCTTTTTCTTTCTCTTTTTTTTCCTGTTCTTTCTTAAACTTCTTTATTACTTCGGCAGTATATTGTTTCTCTTTTCCCTCATATACTTTCTGGTCTTTCTTCGTCTTTTCCCTAAACGCTTTGATTTCTGCGGCGGTTGCTGGTTTTTGAATAGGCTTAATCGTAATCTTTTTTTGTATAATCTCATTGGGGATGTATTCTTCTAAAGGGATAAATTTTAAAAAATAACCCGATTTCGCAAGACCTTTATTCCTTTTCTTGTATAGTTCCTTTTCAAAAATAATAGCAAGGTCATCAAGACCACCAGACCCATTAAATCTACGAGTCACATAACCATCTATAATGTAATCTATTCTTGCGTCCTTTTTGTCAAATTCATCAAACTTCTTGTCTTCATAAAAATATACAATAGTTTGTAGTTGTCCTGGCGTTAACCTATTTAATTTTTTACGATAGGGAAAAATCTTATCTTTTAATTTTCTCATTTCACCCTTACCTGGCAAAGGGGCAAAGTCTTGCATAGGGAATGACCTTTGGCTTACCTCTGCTATGGTAGACAACAACCAAGCATCCAACGCGTCTTTAGAGTTTTTTAGGATATTAGCTCCTTTGTTTTCTTTGAGGTTAAAGTTAAATCCAGGCTTACCTAACATTTTTAATAGACAGTCGAGTCCTTTTTCTACGTCTAACACGTATCCACGAATGACAGATTTTAAATAGTGCTTATCCCTTTTTGTAATATCCAAGACCTCTGCTAAAATATCTCTTGTTGGTTTATCTGGGTTAAGTATGACCATCTCTACAAAAAAAATAGACCACATAGCACAGAACCCACCGCCTTCCCTTTCGGCAATACCTTCTAAATGGCCCTCTAAATGCTGAAATCCAAAGGTCATTGGGCATGTCTCCGCTGGGTCCCGAAAACTTACCTCGCCAATCCAAGGCGTTAAATTTTTTTCAAAAAGTTGAATAAGTAATTCATTTATACCTCGATTTGTAGTTCTACTACCAGGCAATTGACTTCCATTAGGGTCAAAACGTTCCACTATGCGTTGAAAGGGTCGATAGACTAACATATTTGCGTGTCCAGCACCACCTGACATTTTATCATTAGGGTCGTCTGGATAAACAAGACCTAATGGAATACAAATCGCGGATACTCCTCGCTGAATACAGTCCTTTAAACTTTCACCAAATTTTTTGATGAAACTTGCGGACGAAAGATAAAACCCTGGGTCTTTGTTTAGAAAATTTAGATGTAAACCTATTCTCGTTTCTATTCCAGCAGGTATACAATTACCTCCATATTTTTTCATGAGATTAACAAAAGCAATCTCGCTTATAAGCCAGTCGGGTTCATAATCCACCGCTAATTTCTCTCGTCCAAGTTGTTCAAACTCTTTGACCTTTTCTTCGATACGATTGACGACGGGTTTAATGTTCTCAGGTGCAGGAGTTGGAGCGGGCCTTTGAATCGTAATCTTTTTTTGTATAATTTCAGTAGGGATGTATTCTTCTAAAGGGGTAAACTTTATCTCAGCCTTGGGTGCCTTTAAAAGATAAACCTTTTTGGGTTTAGGGGAATAAGGTTTAGCCAAAGATTTTAACCCTGTTTCGATTACTCCTTCCATTTTCTTTTTAAAGATACGAAACCCCGCGGGGTCGGTTTCTGCGTCGGCTTCTGCTTCCTCAAGGGCTTGCCTTGCGTCTTCAACCATTTCACGGATGGCGGTCTTGTCTTCGGCAGAATAGACCTTGGGTTTAGGTTGCGCAACTTTGGGCTTGGGTTTAGCTCTGCGAAATGGTTTAGCACCTCGAATAACGCCCTTATACGAATCCATACACGCGGGCATGCTAATCGCACAAGGATAAGATATGTTGTGTTCTTTCGCAAAGGCTTTAACATGTTCTGTCCACGCGGTCATATATATACTTTGATATATTTATTCTCGCATTAGTTTTAAAATGCGGCCACGAGATAGGGGGTAGATATGCGTAAGCCCTCCTGCATCCTCGGCCCGAGACCTCAGCAAACCTTTACCTTTAAAGGTTGGGTTATATTTACGGGCTTTCAATAATGCCATAAAGAGAAACTCTTCTTTTGGGTCAACTCCGTATTTTACGGCAAGAGGTTTGAGTTGTGAATTTGATTTATCTACGTTTGCTTCAATAAAGGCTTCGTCTTCCGGGAAATACTGGGCAAACATAGAAACGTTGTAATCATGTTCTTCTTGTTTTTTTGTGGTTCCCTTGGGCGGGGGTCGAGGCTTACGTTTGGGCTTGGGCTTTGTAATCGTTATATTTTTGGAGACAACGTCTGGATAGGCTTCTTCCATTGGAGTAAAAGATATAGGCCTTCTAACTTTGCGATTAATAGTTATATTTTTGGAAACCACATCTGGATAGGCTTCTTCCATTGGAGTAAACCGACTGGCATTTTTTTTACGTTCTGCGACCCTGTCTTTTAGCGAGGCTGTTTTACGAAACGCAACCCTTTCTTTTAAAGACCCCTCAAAATCTGGAATGGATGTTCTTCTGGATTTTACAGGGGCGGCTTTACGTTCTTGGATTTTAGTCATTTCATCCAAATCAACCACGTCGGGCATCTCTTCGCGTAGAAGTTCAAACATGGCCTCTTCCGCGGTTACCATGGGCACACGCTTGCGGGGCACAGGCTTGGGTTTTTTCTTTTTGGGTTTTGTAATCGTAATATTTTTTGAGACAATTTCTGTAGGGATAGCCTCTTCCAAAGGAATGAAGGCCTGAACCTTTTTTACGCGGGGCTTGAGCTTGGGTTGTGTCCTTTTGGGTTTTTGAATCATAATATTTTTTGAAACAATTTCATTAGGGATAGCCTCTTCCAAAGGAATGAAAGCCTGAGATGCAGGAAAGAGAACCTGTTTAGGATTTTTCGAAGGGCGGTCTTCCGCAGCCATAAGACCCCTTTCACGGCCTTGCCTTGCCCAGTTGTCCAAGACGGCGGCTTGGGTGAAAGCCTTCATCTCGGGTCCTTGATAATAAATCGTAGGGTCATTAATCAATGCATCCAAGTGCTCGGGCGAACTTGCCATCTCTGTAAAAAATTCAATATCTCCCTTCATCATATCTTGGGCGGCTTGACTAAAGATAACTTCTTTTTTTTGTCTCACTTTTTTTTCTTTGGGTTCCTTGGCTGCCTTGGCCGCCTTGGGCTCCTTGGCCGCCTTGGGATAGTGCTGACGATAAGAGGATTTACACAAAGCATTCGTCATAGCACAACCATATGATAATCCATACTCTTGCGCGAAACCCTTCACATGTTCGGTCCAGCGTGTCATTTATAGTATTACCTTATATATTTTTATTGACCCAAATTAATATATCTATCGTCTACTTCCACAAAAAACCAATCAATATCTAAATCTTCCATTATATTATCTCGTGACAATATAATGGGTTGGAAAGGTGTTTTTTCAGCGGTAGGCTCTTACCTTCACGAGTTGAGTCAGCGAGCATACAATCGATTTGTGATTTGGTATGAAGAGGTTAAAAAGTTAAAGTAGACTTAAAGTGATTTCTTATTTGTGTCTTGAGTTAGAATGGTGTTGGGGTCAGCAAACCCTTTGACTTCAATGGGGTTCTTCTTGCGGTGCTCTGGGTCATTGGAACGAAAGAAATGTTTCAGGATGTATTCATTTTTAAGATGGTCGACGCTTTTGTTGAGGTCGTCGAACATATCCGTAAAGGTGGCTGCATCCAAATAGATGTGTCCCTCACGGTGGGGGCTTGCGTTAATGAAGTGGAGGAAGGCGAGACAATACCACCCACAAGCCGAGTTCATGAGGGACTGAATGTCTTTGTCGCAATATGGCAACTTTCCTGCAAACTCTTCCACAATTTGAGGCGGTGGCTGACCGAAACTATCGAAATACAAACCAGCTATTTTTCCATTGGGGAACTTATTGACTTGAAAGCATGTATAGTGTGAGCCAGTGTTAGGCTTGCCGTCTTCACCCATCCTATTCTCCATATTGATAATGTAGGATTTATTATACTGTAGCTTCTCTTCTTTCAATTCATCTTTGAAGCCACAAAACACTAAAGGCACGTCCATACGTTCCGCAAGGTCCCGAATCTGTAAATCGCTAAGGGCCATATATAATTAAGCAAAAGATATTATTTTATCTTGTTAAACTAATGTGGGAAGACTGCCAAGACATTGAGCAAATCCTCGAAAACCTACGTATCAATGCCGTAAACCTTAGCGAGTATCATAGGAAGCGTTTTTATCATTTTAAGAGTTTTGGAAAATGGTTTCGGGTTCCCATTATCGTTCTCTCATCCATCACGGCCTCGGCCTCGGTTGGCCTGCAGCCCGTGCTGAGACAAGAAGCCATTAGCGGCTTGACTTGTTTGCTTGGATTCGGCATAGCGGTCATTAGTTCCGTCGAGTTGTATCTCGGCATACAGCGAGACATGGATGCTGAATTGGCTTTGTCTAAAGATTATTATACTTTAGGGATAGAACTCTATAAATGTTTGACTCTATCTCGAGACCACCGCACCGAAGAGCCACGGTCTTATCTGGATGCGAAATATAGCCATTACCAGTCTTTGACGGAAACGTCTACACTCTTGTCGAAACGATTGAAGACGGACCTTCTTGCATCCGTCCCTGATGGCTACGACGGGTCTTCGATAAGTTCCTTAAAAAAACCCACTTATAATCCAGCTTTAGGATTAGAAGAAAGCAAAGAAGAGATTACAGTCTAAGTCAATATTTTAGCGTAACAAGCGGACAAGTCGCGCAAAATTGGCTCGCACCTTTGCGGGGTAAGGGCCATGCACCATTTCAAAGCATACTCTTTTTCTCGACAGTCCATATATTATAACCAAAGATATTTTAGGCGTTGAGTAGAACGATTTTAATCATTATCCAAAGCAATCTTGTAAAAAGTTCCATTGAGTTTGATACGAAAATACTGACTTGCTGGACCCGACGAGGTGACCGCTTGAAGATTTACCCCCGTTAATTGTAAGTCTTGTGTGGTGGATAATTCAATGGTGCAATTTGAGGAAATGGTAAGAGTTTGTGTCGGGTCTATTGTGTTGGTATAATTTAACTGACCCGAACCGCCAGTATTATCTGTGAGTTGAAGGTTAGTCCCCGTCCCCGCTCCAACATCAGTATAAGTAAAACCAATGCTTTGATTGGATATACCTGTCTGTCTGAGTAAAGGGGAAGGATTTGTATTGTCTGTGGATAGAATGTTGAAAACGGGATTACCCGTTCCGTTATTTCCCATTGTGATTTGGTCTATCAAAGTCCCGCCCGTATTATACATTTCAAAAGTATCTAAATCCAGTTGAGTGAAATTCGTAGGACTACCGTAATTCATATAGAACCCGTTGGCTGAATTACATTGGATAGAGTTGTCATTACAAGCGAACCCATTAATCGAGTATAGCGTCGTTGTCGGTGTTCCGTTTTGAATACCAAATGTGGATTGGTCTTGGAAGGTAGTTAGACCGTTTGTTACATCATTTATTAACACCTGTCCATTACCAATGACCGTTTGAACTGCATTCGGGCTACTGTCGTTTAGTGTAATCGTTTTATCCGTTGTCATCAAGAGGTCTCCATTCACATTCACATTGGATGTTGCTTTCGGGGTAAGAATAATTTGACCCGTCCCCGTTGAACTCGTTGAGTTTATCTCCAAATTAGTTACTGATGTTTTCAATGCGTTCCCATTTAGGTCGAATGGTCTAAATGTATTGTTTTCGTTGTCCGCTCCATTCAATCTTAAAACATTTTGATTTACTCCATTGATTAGAGTGTAAAAATCCAATGCACCGTCATCACCCGTAATGGCTGACGCTCCCGTAATAGAACATTCAATCTTTCCGTAAGTCTTTTCCACATTTGCGTAGTTTTTAGCATTGAACTGTTGCGACATTATCACATCGTTCAACACCGTAGTCCGTCCGCTCTTGTAATATTTGGTAGAGGGAACACCCGTCGTATTTCCCGCAGAAGCGAGAGCATTCTCAACGATAATATTAGGGGAAGAAGTATAACCCGAAGTGAGACCTTTGACGGTTAATGTGTCGGTTGTTGATGTGAGATTGTTGCTCGTAAGAATAACATTATTCGCCGTAATCCCTACATTCGCGGGGGAAACAATAGTGTATGGTGATATGGATTGGTGCGTAATTCCCGACAATTGATATTTTGTTTCGGTTGTCTGTGTTCCCATTGTATCCGTAAATTGTGAGAATAACTGAACTTCGGGTTTGAGATTAAAAGGGTCATTCACCTTATCTCCTACCGTAATGATTTGTCCGTAGGTTTGTAATAGTTGCGGAACGCTTGTATCTTGAACGAATATGGTATTCCCAACATTACCGCTTGACGCTCCAATGTTAATCGCTGATTGTGCGGTTGTCGTTGGAACAACGGGGGTAAAGTTTTCTAACGCTCCAATATTGGTAGATACGGGGGATAAAAGCATAGATGCTCCCGAGGAATGATTTAGAATAATATTTAGATTGGTCGCACTATTCCCCGCCGTCAATACTTCTTGTAAGGTATTATCACCCGCAGAACCCGAAATAATATCCGCCCAAGTTGCGGAAGATGCTCCGCTCGTTAATGTCGTTGGACTAAATGAAGTCGTAAGAGGTGTCGCCGTATCTGTAAGACTAATAGTTCCTTGCTTTATCGCTGTCTGCGTTGTATTCGTTCCACCTTCTTCATCAAACACAACAGACCCCGAATAAGGAAAAGTAGAAGTAATGCCGAAATCCATATTGGTGTCGTTAAATAAGTTCATACCGTAATAAGTTCCTACACCTCCCGAATTGTCTGCCTCAATCCCAATCGAAGCCGTCGGGACTGTGTTATTATTGCATACGAGGATGGCCTTTTGAACAGCTATAACTTGCGGATTAGAAAGACTGTTTAAGGCTTTGGTTCTGGTTACGGTGGCGTGAGTATTTGCCCAAGTTTCGACGGCTCCGTTTGTATCGAAGCCTGTCGGGTCAATAATGGTTGTAATAAGCGGGGTAAGAGGGACGGGAGGCACTGCGTCGGGGTTGCCTATTTCGAATAGGTTAAAAATCTGTTTCCCATTCACAATATACTCGTTTAGGGGTTGAGCTGCCATATATATTTGCCCTATATTAAATAATTAACCATATGACCAAATGTAAATCCTCCCTGCGGTCGGGGCTACGGGTGAACCTGCCAGATTAAATCCTCCCGCTCCTACGCCTGCCACTAAGGTTTTAAAAAAGTAATTAGACAATGCGGGTAATTGGGCGGACTGTGGGATTATTCCCCCACTTTGTCCTCCTATGGAGTTTCCAGCCTGACCGAAAAAATTGTTATTGTCAATCTTACCGCCTGCCCCTGCTGAACCTGCCGTCGAACCTACCGCGTCTCCTCCTGCCCCTCCCGCTCCAACCGTCGCAATTCGTTGGCCTGTTGAATAACTCGCCGCCCAATTTAATGCGAAGCTATTATCGGGGGTGAGAATAACGGAACTGAAAACGGCAAGGGGAGCACCTGACGTATTTCCAATGGGCAAGTTTGGCCATATAATAGAAGCCCCCGCCCCTCCGCCTCCTCCTTGGGCTGTGGCGTTTGCTCCTGCAACCCCGCCAAAACCTATGGCAAAAATCCTGACCCAAGATGTCCCTATTGGGACGGTAATATCGGTTAAGGTTCCAGTGGGGGTGATTTGTTGTAGCGAAATAAACGACCCTGGTATTGCCGCCGTAAATTGTTGGGTTCCATCTGGAAACTCTAAATAATTGGTAGCGGCTACACCGTCTAAAATAAGATTGTTATTTACAATAGTGGTTTGACCGGTCATGGTAGTAGTCCCATTCAAGGTTTCATTTACCTGACCAAAAGGCCATTTCAAATAAAGAAGGTCTGCCTCAGCCTGTGTAAGACCGCCGCTATCCTCAGCATCACCAAAAAGAGAGGCGTCAAAAATAGGCACATTTTCACGGGGCGGATTATAAGCCGACATATACAATAGGTAGATATTTATTTTGTAATGTAAGACGATAATATAATCTCTGTTAAATATAAATGCCTAAAAAAGCAAAGGCAGCAGAACCTGAGATTGTGAATTGGTATGAAAAAATGGACAAGTCTTTATTGGTTCAAGCAGAAAATCCAAACTTTGACCTGCATAGGCTAAAAATCCCGTTACGCATGTGTGTTGTGGCCCCCAGTGGCTCAGGCAAGACAAATTTTCTTGTAAACTTGATTCATTTATTTTCGAGGGGTAAAGGCACGTTTGCCGACATTACCATTATTACAAGAAACAAAGATGAACCCCTTTATAATTTTCTCTCAGCCAAGAGCGACCAGATACAGATTAAAGAAGGACTTCACAACTTGCCCCAGCTCGACAAGATGGATAAAGCCGTCAATCATTTGGTATGTATCGACGATATGGTTTTAGCCAAAGACCAGTCACAAATTGAAAATTACTATATTCGCGCGAGAAAGCTCAATTGTAGCGTGATTTATTTGTCTCAGTCTTATTACCGTATCCCCAAGGTCATCCGTAACAATTGCTCGTATATGGTCATTTTGAAATTGTCCGGACAACGTGAGGTCAACATGATTTTGTCAGAGTTTGGGCTGGGCGTATCCAAAGAACAACTCATCCATTTATACGAGACCGCCACTGCCGAGAAGTTCTCGCCCTTGCTGCTCGACTTGGAAGCTCAACCCTTTGAAAGGTTCCGCAAAGGATTTACTCAAGTATTAACCCCACAATAAATATATCCCTCTATTATATGCATGAACACAGGACAGATTTGTTTATTACCAAAACAAAGAAAGGCTGGAAGATTGTGAAACCAAAGAAAAGCCACATACGTAAGCCTTTGCCCGCAGGTGCTGAAGACATGCCTTGTATGTGTCAATTTAACAAGAAAGACCAAAAGAAAATTAAGACCATAGGAAAAGGAATAGAGAATAACCACGACGGGGGTGACTGCTATTCCAGTGACGACGAGACAAGCGGCGAGGGTCTGGGTGGCTCTTTGTCTGTCACCGAATTAAAAGGCTTGTTAGGGGCTTCCTATAATCCCCAGGACCAAGTTCAAGATTTTGTATTAGATAAAAGCATTAGTTCAAACACAAGCCAAGTCTATCACAACCCCCAGACAGGGCAGACCGTCGTAAGCCACCGAGGCACCAAGGGTTTAGCCGATTGGGGAAATAATTTAGTCTATGCGTTAGGAGGAAAAAAAGGATACAAGATGACACCACGGTTTAAGGAAGCCCAAAAGGTCCAGCGTGCAGCCCAGACCAAGTATGGGATGGAGAATGTCTCGACCATAGGCCACAGCCAAGGCGGACTCCAAGCCGAGCTACTGGGACAAAAATCAAAAGAAGTCATTACCTTTAACAAAGCGACGCGTCCATTTGCCAATAAAAAAGGAGAAAACCAATATGATATTAGGCATTCAGGCGATATAGTGAGTTCTCTCAATCCATTTCAAGGCAGTAACCAAAAAGAAATTGAATTGGAAACAAAAGAAGGTAACCCTATTGGATTACACAAAATAACCTCTATAGAAGATAGTGACCGTATCGTGGGAAAAGGAATAAAATTAAAATCTCCTGATACTATAATGCTCGGTCGAACGATTCATCCCGCAATGGTGAGTGATAGGTTCCCACGAACGCCCCAATCTTTCGCACAGGTTCATCTCATGAGACAAGTTCCAATCGGCAGTGGGTTGTATGCATCAGGGGGTAGTATATTGGATGAAAAGTTTAGCGTGAATGACGTGGTTCGCACAGGCCGTGAGTTGTTTGGTCGTGGTATACTGGATGAAAAGTTTAGCGTAAATGACGTGGTTCGCACAGGCCGCCAGTTGTTTGGTCGAGGCATGGTGGTTCCACCTAAGCCACTGCCGCGGGAATACTTCTCAACTCATCCAAATTTGCGCGAACTTATGGACGAGCGGATGGGTGAGGAGAAGATGCTTGCCCGCGGGTTTTCAAAGAAGCAACTGAATGATATTATCTTACACAAAAACAAAGTGATTGAAGACTTGGAAGAAGAGGCCTATGCACCAAGCAAAGGGGGCAAGCTCACAAAAGGCTCACCCGAAGCCAAGGCACACATGGCCCGCATCCGCCAGAAGCGAATGAAGGGCGGCCGTATCCCACAGCCTGCTTCCCGTAGCTACGTCACAGATTCGGCCTTCCTCGGTTAATGTGGGGGGTTAAGGGAAAAAAGATGTAAGAAATACGTTAATTGATTATAAAGAATGTGCTTTTTAATCAATTTTAAACAAAAGTTAAGCATTAATGACTAAATTATATAGGAAATACTAAATAAAATCGATTTTATTAATGTTTATCTGTTTTATTTGATTATTAATGCTTAACTTTCGTATAATATAGGCTAAACTTAATGATTATTTAATGATTTATATGATTTTTCCCTTAACCCGCTCTAATCTGTCAAAATATACCTGAAACTCTTTGAGTTCTGCCTGAAACTGGTGCTCCATTTTCTCCATCCACTCCTTGTGTTTCTTTTCTATAGCCTTGTGATTTGATTCAAGCAAAGGCCACATATATTATATTTTTATTTCCGTAAGGTCTTCTATCTCAATCATGTAGTGGGGCTTTAGGGTGCGGCCGCCTGTCCTAAAGGCTGGGATGTCTTTGATTTCATACTGAGAGAACTTCTCCTTATCATACACAATGTAATAAAGACCATCTGTAAAATTAAACACAAACACAAGTCTGCCCTCTACTTCTGTCTTATCGACGGGAATAATGGTCGTGGGGTATTGCTTATACCGGTTACGTCTTGATTTGATTTCGTATTTAGTGGTTGAGCTGGATGCATCCCACTTGCTGTATTTATTCTTCTCTGGCTCGATTGGCTCTTCGAAATGAACGGATAGTTTAGAAATGACGGTCCATTCCTGAGGTAAGCCAAAATCACGGTCGTTTTGAATCAGACCCTCCATATATATTTCCCTAATATTAAAAATTAGTTTAAGAATACGAAAATAAAATAATCAGTTAATCTAATGGACCTCAAGAAAGCAATCGCTGAGAAACGCCCTAAACTTACCCAGTCCAGCATTACCACGTATGCTTCTATCCTTCGCAATCTTTACAAGAAAGTATTTGACGACAAAGAGATTGACTTGAAGAAGTTCGACGACACGTCTAAGATTTTGTCTCACTTAAAGGAAGTTCCCCCCAACAAGAGGAAGACCATCCTTTCAGCCTTGGTCATCATGACGGACGACAAGAAGTATCGTGACCTGATGCTTGAAGACATTAAGGACTACACCAAAGAAATCAAGACCCAAGAGAAGACAGATACACAGAAAGAAAACTGGGTCGAGACAAGCAGTGTAAAGGCTCTATGGGAAACCCTTAAAAAGAATACTGATTTACTTTATAAAAAGGCACACCTTACCTCTGGTGACTTACAGCAGATACAGTCCTTTATCATTGTCTCGCTTCTGGGCGGCGTCTTCATCCCGCCACGCCGCTCTAAAGACTTGGTCGATTGGAAGATTAAAAATGTAGATAAGGAAAAGGATAATTTTTTGGAGAAAGCCAGTATTCACTATAACTCTTACAAGACGGCCAAGTGTTACGGCGAGCAAGTTGTTACCATTCCTGTTGCACTCAAAAACATACTCAATAAATGGATAAAGATTAATCCTACCGATTATCTTTTATTCGATACAAACCAAAACCCTTTAACTTCTGTAAAACTAAACCAACGACTCAATAAGTTGTTTGACGGTAAGAAAGTCGGCGTGAACATGCTGCGGCACACCTATCTTACCGACAAATATGCCGAGACACTGGAACAGAAAAAGAAGATTGACAAGGATATGGAAGCCATGGGCAGCAGTGAGGGAATGCTGACCACGTATGTCAAGAATTAAGACATACCCCACAAGATACTCGCACTAAAAAACCCCCTTGACCCTTTTACTTGGCTGTCTTTTTTATGCCTCTTTAAATAGAGTTGCCTTCGTCGCTCGCCCTCGTCGTATCCTTTCTCTTCTACAATAGACAACCAATCACCATATCTGCGGTCACCAATCGAGGTAATAAAATCACCCGTTTCGCGCGAATAAACGTCAATTTTATAGGGAGCCTTAGTGGCCGGCTTAATAATCACTCCCAGTTGTCGAGCCTTCAGTTTATGAAAGGGTCTCAAATGATACATTACTATAATAAGATATTATTTTTCTTTATATATATTCCCTTAAACTGGATACGTTAATCCTATTCTTTTTGTGTTTTTATAAAATGTGTTTTGTGTTTTAAAATAGAAAACACATTATCCTGATTTAATCATTTGTGCATAGGCAGGAGGAAGACGGGAGGCTTGGATGAAGTTCGAAGAGTAAGGCTGGGACTGTAAAGCAGGAGGGACACTGCCCGCACGCAAGAGGTTGCCGCCCACGTTCACCAGCCCCCGCCCCCTCACTTGGGCGTAAAGGCCGGCCCCCAGCCCTTGGCCGACCGCACTCACGTAAGGCGAGAGAACGCGTTTGCCCCCGCTGCTGTCGAGTGGCGTGCTGTATCCACCACGTCGGCGGGCGATTTCCATGCCCAAGTCGGCCTCGCTATAATCTGCTAATGATTTGCTCATCATAGGGTTTGTCACGGAAGAACGGGAAGGAGGGGCATTTTTGCGCGGCGGCATAGGTAAATCCGCAATCATTTGTTGTTCACTCTGTGCCATAGATTGTTCGCTTTGTCCCTGTGCATAGGGGTTGTAATTATCCAAGGCTTTTTTACCTTCGTCGCGGGCAAGGTTTCCCAGTGCTTGACCGCCTGCCCGTCCTGCTAATTTAGCGTAAGGAACCAGTGCGGGGTTTCCCGAATACATAGCAAGGGCTGACAATCCAGTTTCCCCAATTTGAGGGGCAACCTCCGCAAACTTGTCGAGGCCTTCTTTGGCGATTTGTTTCGCAACCGGCAAAAGAACCTTTCCCGCCTTGTCTGCTACGGGTTTAATCTTTTCGCCCAAATCTTCAAACCCTCGACGGATATCGTCAAACAATCCCATGCCTTCCATTTCAGCCCCGCGGTTCATAGCAATTTCCTCTTGAGTCAGCTCAATTGTGTGGCCTTTCCCTTTGGTAAAACAACGTGTGATAGGGTTAATACGGGAAGGATGAACAATAAGCTGCATCCCTTTGCCTGTCATGATACGAACCTTTTTGCCTTTTCGCAACTTGCCTAAAACTCGGGCCGAAGGCATAGCAATGCTTAACACATGAAATCTATCGTGTCTCATTATAGACTATCATGAGATAATAAAAACGTCATTTCCTAAACAATGAATTAGTGTCTTTAAACTCGGGCTCCCGTGTCAATATCGATAGACACTTCCACACCATATTCCACAAAGACAAACAAGTCAATAGCACGGGATGAGGTGTTGGTTCCAAGAATATTCACGCTCTTAGGCACCATTTCCTCAACAGGAAGCATACGGCCACAATTCACATAGTAATAATTGTAGTTCATTTCGAAAGCCAACTGACTCACAAGAGAAGAAGTGAGGCCATCCGTGAGGTTTCCGTTAATCGCATTACAGCCGTTCAGCTGGTTGAGGAACTGCTCGTAGGCGTATCGCTCCGTGTTGTAGATGGCGTTCTGTCCTGAAATCTGGATTTGGAACTGGGTTAGCAGGCACAGCGGCGACGTTGGGCCCGCCCCCGCACCCTCGAAAGGTGACTGGATGGGGAGAAGGTTTCCGTTCGAAGCCGCCGAGTGGAAAGGCAGAACCAAGACGGATTTAATATTCGCAATACCGTTGGTGATAAGGTTGTTAAAGGTCTGGCCTGCCGTGAGCTGGTTAACAATCTGGTATTGGTAAATATCCGTATAGACCACTTTCTTAATCCTTGCGGCCATATAACTGGTTTCAAAGGAAGGATTGAAGGTGTAGGCTGGAATGTTCAAGAGGATGGACCCGCCAAAACGTCCCTGCTGGATGCCTGGAACCGAGGCCTGAGTGCTGTTGAGGCAACTCTTACCCACAGCCAGCGAGGCAATGTAAGAACCAGAAGAAGCCGCAAGAACTGCCGCACCCTGACCCGCGGCACCCGAAGCAATCATGAGCGGCGACACACCACCGAGAGGCGAAAGAACAGTGCAGGCCGTCACCACACCAGCCGCAATGGTGAAATTGACAGAGGACTGGTTCAAGTTAAGAGTCAGTTTGAGGAAAACGCCCTTAAGCAGGGGCACCCGCTCGAAGAAAGAGTGAAGATGTTTGAGGTAGATTTGGGCTGTCACAGACACCTGGTAAATACCCACCACCTGAGCAATAATAGGAGGACCCGCGGAAGGGGCCACACTATCCACCTTGTTAGACACGTAAGACTTCCACAAAAGGGAAAGGTTTGAAGTGCTGGTAAGCGTTGAGCCAGCAGCACCCGCATACGTGTAGCCCACCCCAACAATGGCGTCGGGGTCAAAGTTCCAACTCTGTTGGCGGCGAAGAAGACCCTCGTTGTAAGCGTCAAAGGTATTCAAAGCACCTGACACCACCGTGAAAGCACCTGCGTTTTTGTTGTTTGATACAGCGTTCGCAATAGCCTCGGTAGAGTTTGCGTTAGACACTTCGAACGAGGTCGCATTGTCAGGCCAGAAGCCCATAGAGGCACCGTTTGTCACTAAATCCTGATAAGAAAGAGAAGTCATGAGCTTAAAAGTGTTCCAAAGACCACAGTAAGGGGTTTGCTGAACAATCGTCGTTCCGTTGTAATCGACCGTCATGCTGTGCACAACCGACCCATACCAATTTTTGAGGCCAACAGTGTAGTCAGGGCTGTCTGCGGCCACCGTCGCTGGCTCAAAAGCAGTCCCCACCGTGTTCTGGGTCAGGGTAATGAGCATGGGCACAGTCAAATAGGCCTCCCGATAATTAAAAAATTTATTTGAGTTTGCCAATTGTGATGTATCGAGCACGGACTGATTTCCTACATAGGACTGGTTCTGGTTGTCCAAAATGGAAATCCAATCTTTGCGAATGAATACCTCACTTGTTCCCTCCGCCATTGAAGACATGTCGAATACCAGTTGGTCAGCACTCATTATATAATGAGGGAAGATAAAAAAATAGCCTTCCTAATTATATTCTATAGTTTCCTAATTAAAACGAATGTTTGACGGTTTTTTAGACATAGGTTTTACCATGAGTTTGTGAAGTTTTTCCCCTAAACCCGACCCCCTAAGCGGGCTTAGCCCCGTATCGTCGATAAACTGGTCTACACTTGCGTAAGACGAGGCCGACCCTGCCCCGCCACGATTCAGCAAGACTGAACCCATCCCTTTACCATGCATTAGTTTCTTGTGAAGCAGACGTCCCCCACACATGACTTTGGGGTTTGAACGGTGCATATAGAGTAACCCAATATTTTTTTTCTTAGGCTGTTCCTTTTAGCATGATTTTTTTCTTCAAGTTGCGCAACTTTAGAGAATTAATCATGAGGCTATTGACCATGCTGATTTGTTTCTGGATGTCTGTATCCTTAGACGTGTCATCCTTGTTTTGTTTTAATTCCGTCATGAGTTTCATATGTTCCTTAGATAAGGTGTCATAGAGCTGTTCGAGATAATACTCATTCAATCCGTCCATTTAATTAAGCAAAGACATTAATATTTACCCCCTCCCGAGATGCCCGCCAAGTCCTGAAGCCCTAAATCTTTCGTGTCCCGAATCACTAAAACAATGGTCATGTTGGGGTCCAGAATATCCAAGGGCTGGAAATTTGCCCCTAAAATCTGCATGCGGATTTCGTTATACGTTCCGGATAGCAATTTATTCCAAGCAAATTGGGGGGGCTGCTCGATAATCTGTGCCCCAAAGGCTACGCTGGGAGAAATTGCGTAAATGATAGAGGAAGGAATGGCGTATTTGTTCGCAATGTTACTAATCGAAAGAAAGGCGGAAGGGTTGGGCTGAACCTGTGGGGCCACGTTGGAAGTATAAGATAAGTTTGTCCCTACACCTGTATTGAGAGAAGTCGTAAAAGGGTTAGGTGTAGTAAAACCAAATAATGTATTCAAGTTGTCAGGGATAACCAGCTGAGGATTAAAGGTGACCGTAGGAAATCCGGGAAATGCTACCGTGCCGCCTGCTACTGAGGCCAAGGGGGTTCTATACCCAACCCAAGGTGCAACCGTTCCAAGAAAAGACCCGTCAGGCTGAACCACAAATCCTCCAGCGGCTTGTGTCGGCACAGGAAAGGTATTAATTTGAACTGCGTAAATGTTTGGATTCACAATAAACTCGGCAAAATAGACGTTCTGGCTTGATGGACTAATCAAATATAACCCATTTTGAATAAAAGAGAACTGTAGAAACTTGTTAATATCGCTCACCTCATACAGCCCGTCAGGAATGACGAACGTATAAGGGACGGGTGGAGCCGCGCCGATTACCCAATTTACCGTAAACGTATTGTTTGCCAAAGGCGTCGCGTTGACATTCTCCCATGCGTAATACATAGTCACGCTCTGTATCGCAATTTCGTGGTGTGGAAACGAGACCGAATTGGGGAAGCGATAAACAAGAGAACTATTCCTCCCGTCAGGCACCACATTAGACTGATTGAGAATAATGGTAGACGGCATATAGACTAAACAGATATATTATTTCATTTGACTCTCCTTAATAATTTTTTCATAGGTGGAATACTGGGAACGTTCAGGCGTAACCGTCGTGCCGCTGTTTCCCTGAACCCCTAAATAATAAGCAACCTGATTACCTCCAGCAATAAAAGGCGGCTGAAATCCTCCGCTTACCATAGGCGTGATGTTGTTCGATTGGTGTGCGTGTAGTGTCTTACAATGATACATGTATATTATAGAACTAAAAAAAAATGGCTAAACTCCCAAAGAAAGCATCTCGTGCAGGATAGCGTTCCCCTGTTGTCTCGGCACCCGTCCCTCGGCCATGAACTTGAGTAGCATAGCCTTGAACTCCTTCGCAATCTTGGGGCTATCGTTTCCTGCCGTAATCTCCCCCCGCAAGATATTAAACCTATCCTCTTCTGCTTGGCCTTCCCCTTTCATGTTGGGCACTGCTGGGCTTTCGACGTGGGCTTTGTTACAAATGTTAGACAATTTCTTTTTATCCTCTTGAGACAAACGGTTAATGTCTTCGTAAGTAGGCAACCCCTTGCCCACCAGCACCCGCATGACGTGAGCAAGTTGTGGGCTTACTCGTTCTGTAGGCATAGCGGGGATGTTTCCTCCGCTTGGGCTCCGGAAAGCCAAAATATCATTTTCATGAAGACGGTGTTTATTGACAAAGTATCGACCAAATTGAGTATAAGGTTTAGGTTTTTCCATAGGTTTATCGACTAAATGGCTAATTTGTCTCGGTTTAATCTTTGGCTTTAGCCCGTAGCCAACCATGCCAGCTCCTGTGGTGGCTCCCGAGGTAAGACCTTCAATCAAAGGCACAGAACTTTCAAACATTTCAGTCAATTGGTCTCTGGTATAATTATCAGGGTTTAATGGTCTTGGTCCTTTAAAGATTTGCGTAGTGGTTCGTGAGCCCCCCCTTCCTACCTTTGTATATTCCAACGCAACATAGGGGGCAAACTCAAACACAGCATTTAAATAATCTGCTTTATCTTTTTTAGTTCTTAGAGTATTCCACTGTGCTCTGTCAATGGGGGCAAATGCGACACGTTGTGCTGCGGTTGGAACCGCTGGAAGGTCAAGGGGTGGCTCTTGTGGTTCATCCGCTGCAGGAACCATTGGGGCTTGAAGCAAATCTTTAATGGCCCGCACATTTTCCCTGGTGCTGTCGGGAACAGTCACTAAAAGGTCTAAGTTGCGCAACTCAGTCAAAGTATAGGGTTTGTCTCGGTTTGCCATACCTAAATTCAACTGACCCACAGCATTGGCCAAGTCCTCAGGCGTGGGAAAGTCTTGATAGATATCATTTAATCTATTTTTAATATCCATTTGAATATTTGCGGGCAATCCATTAATCATTTGTAAATCTTCATCACTTGGGACAAGTTGTTCCTGTTGGCTTATCTTTGCTTTTGTATTTGCTAAATCTAAATCAAACTGTCTCTCTACTCGACTGATAGCCCCCTTCAATACAGACCAAATCTGCCCTCGAGGCAATCCATACAACAGCTGAACGTTACTCATGATAATGGCTTCGCCTACGTTTTGCTGAAGCCCTTGCTGGACTTGTTCCGCCTCTTGTGATTTTTGTATCAAACGATTCAGGTAAGCAATAAAGACAGAAGATGGCACACCTTGTGCATATTGTCGCTTCATATCTTCGCTAATGGTATTCCATTTATCCAAAGCAAACCTAATCTGCTCTGGAGACAATTCAGCCACAATCTGGGAAGCAATCGTCCCGTCTGACACTGTGGATAATTTCACCCTAAGATTGAGCTTAGACCCTTCTAAATCTGCCGCCTTCTCGGTGGTGCTTCGAGTATCAGGCAAGACGGCGGGTGGCGTGCCCGTGAGCTTATAGATGCGGTTTGAGTTTAGATTTTTCTGGTTATTGGATGATTCTAATAGCAGGTTAGACATGTATTGCTCGCGTAACTTGGCCGCGTCGCGGGGATGGCGTAAAGGGGCACCAGGAGGCATTATACCATATCAAAATATAATAATTACTTTCAAAAAACGGGGGGTTTTCCTGCATCTGTCTCTTCCTTAATCCAAGCCTCTTGTTCAGGGCTTAAAAGCATCTGTGGGTCTGTGTTGATTTCCTTC
>Ga0209107_10000494_pt1 | contig 23000 bp, 20 predicted proteins | sample LakErihyJuly2011_2_FD_187460 | JGI IMG/M metagenome (GOLD analysis project Ga0209107, IMG submission 187460) | Freshwater microbial communities from dead zone in Lake Erie, Canada - CCB hypolimnion July 2011 (SPAdes) (version 2) | ecosystem: Environmental > Aquatic > Freshwater > Lentic >...
ACTTATTCAGCAGACTGTTTTGCTGCTTCTGCAGCTTTACGATTAGTCAGTTCGGTATTCAAACGAGCAATGTCTTTTCTTACTTTGTTAATCCGTAATGGATTTTCAATAGCAGAAACTGCATGCGCAAATTTCAATTTAGTGAGATTTGCTTTTTCTTCGCCAATACGAGCTACTAATTCTTCTGTTGATAGCTCTGTTATTTCTGAGTATTTCATCTTTTTAAAATTGTGTTCGAGTGAGTAATTAACCCACGCTAACTAATTTATGCTTCTACGTAATCTCTACGTGTTACAAATCTTGTTTGAACCGGTAATTTTTGAGCGGCTAAACGCAATGCTTCTTTAGCCACTTCTAAAGACACACCTTCGGCTTCAAAAATCATACGTCCCGGGCGAACAACTGCTACCCAATATTCGGGAGCACCTTTACCTTTACCCATACGTACCTCTGCTGGTTTTTTAGTAACCGGTTTATCAGGGAAAATACGAATCCACACCTGACCTTCACGTTTCATAAAACGGGTAACGGCGATACGGGCTGCTTCAATCTGGCGGCTGGTAATCCAGGCTGCTTCTAAAGTTTTAATTCCGAAAGAACCGAATGCTAATTCTGCACCACGACCGGTGAGACCTTTCATTCTTCCCTTCTGCATCTTTCTGAACTTCGTTCTTTTTGGCTGTAACATTGCTATTTATTTATTTATCGTTAAACGATGCGTTATAAATCTTATTTATTTTTTCCTTTAAATCCACCACCACGGTTTGCACCAGCACCAGCACCACCACCGCCTCTACGGTCGTTGTTACCACCTCTGCGATCGTTACCACCTGGGCGACGGTCGTTTCCACCAAATGGAGGAGCTACTTCGCCACGGGTACGTACACCGGCTGTTTGGCCAATATTTGGAGATAAATCGCGTTTACCGTATACTTCACCTTTACAAATCCATACTTTAATACCAATTTTACCGTAAGTGGTTAATGCTTCAGATAAAGCATAATCAATATCGGCACGGAATGTATGTAATGGAATTCTACCGTCTTTGTATTGTTCGGTACGGGCCATCTCTGCTCCACCTAAACGGCCTGAACACATGATTTTGATACCTTCAGCTCCCATTCTCATGGTTGATTGGATAGACATTTTCATTGCTCTACGGAAAGAAATACGAGCCTCTAGTTGTTTTGCAATACTTTCGCCTACTAAACGAGCATCTAATTCTGGACGTTTGATTTCGAAGATGTTGATTTGAACGTCCTTTTTAGTCAGTTTTTTTAACTCTTCTTTAATTTTATCTACCTCGGCACCACCTTTACCAATTACAATACCCGGACGGGCAGTGTGAATGGTTACTGTAATGCGTTTTAAGGTACGTTCTATAACTACTTTAGCTACGCCACCTTTATTGATACGTGCAGCTAGGTATTTACGAATTTTTTCGTCTTCAACTAATTTATCAGCGTACTTATTGCCACCGAACCAGTTAGAATCCCAACCTTTGATGATTCCTAATCTGTTACCTATTGGATGTGCTTTTTGTCCCATTCCTAATTAGTTTTTAACTTCATTATTTTTACTATCTACCACCAACGTAACGTGGTTAGAACGCTTACGAATTCTATAACCGCGACCTTGCGGGGCTGGTCTTAAACGCTTCAATTGGCGTCCGCCGTCAACCATAACTGTTTTTACAAACAATTCACTGTCTTCGGGGCGTTGGCCTTCATTTTTAGCTTCCCAATTTTTGATAGCTGATAATAATAGTTTTTCAACTCTTATTGCCGCTTCTTTGTTGGTGTACTTTAAAATGTATAATGCTTTTTCTACACGTTCGCCACGAATAAGATCAACTACTAATCTCATTTTACGTGGTGAGGTAGGGCAATTATTTAATTTTGCTACTGCTTCCATTGCTTATTTTCTCTTATCAGCGTGACCTCTAAATGTACGGGTTGGGGCGAATTCGCCTAATTTATGACCAACCATATTCTCTGTAACATACACAGGGATAAATTTATTTCCGTTGTGTACTGCAAACGTATGACCAACGAAATCCGGAGAAATCATAGAACGACGTGACCAGGTTTTGATCACTGTTTTCTTGTTGCTTTCATTCTGAGAAAGTACTTTACTTTCTAAGTTATGATCGATGTACGGACCTTTTTTAATTGAACGAGCCATTATTTCTTCCTTCTTTCAATGATGTAACGATCTGATGCTTTTTTCTTGTTGCGGGTTTTAAAGCCTTTAGCTAATAAACCTTTACGTGAACGTGGGTGACCTCCTGATGAACGGCCCTCACCACCACCCATAGGGTGATCTACCGGGTTCATAGCCACACCTCTAACTCTTGGGCGGCGTCCTAACCAACGGTTTCTTCCGGCTTTACCTAATACTTCGTTTGATTTCTCGGCATTGGATACGCTACCAATTGTAGCCATACATGTTGACAAGATCATACGGGTTTCGCCAGAAGGCAGCTTAATGATGGCATATTTACCATCACGAGCTGATAACTGAGCATATGTTCCGGCAGAACGAGCAATAGATGCTCCTTGTCCAGGATTTAACTCAATGTTGTGGATAATAGATCCCAGTGGTATGTTTTTCAATGGAATGGCGTTACCTACTTCCGGAGCAGCAGTGGCGCCAGATACTAGTACCTGACCTACTTGCAAACCATTCGGAGCAATGATGTAACGTTTTTCACCATCGGCATAATTTACCAAGGCAATACGAGCCGTACGGTTAGGATCGTACTCAATTGTGGCAACAGTTGCGGGGATATCGTGTTTATCGCGTTTAAAGTCAATCAATCGGTAAGCTTTTTTGTGCCCCCCACCGAGATAACGCATAGTCATTTTACCGGTATTGTTTCTACCACCCGATTTTTTGATGGCAACTACCAACGACTTTTCTGGTACGTTGGTTGTTACATCCGAATAATCGGCACCTACTCTGAAGCGGGTACCCGGGGTAACCGGTTTAAATCTTTTTACTGCCATGATCTAATTAAATATTGCTATAAAAGTCAATAACTTCACCTTCTTTAAGCGTAACAATAGCTTTTTTGTATTTAGGTGTTCTACCTGATACTACTCCAGCTTTAGTGCCACGACTTTTAACTTTTCCTGAAACTACTAAAGTATTTACTGCTTCAATAGTTACGCCATACATCTTTTGGATTGCATCCTTAATTTGTAATTTATTGGCTTTGGGATCAACTTGGAAAGCATAACGGTTTAACTTTTCGGTTAAGCCGGTTGCTTTTTCTGTTAAAATTGGTTTCTTTAAAATTTCCATCTTATTTGGCAAATGCCTCCTCCAATTTTTTAACAGTTTCTGTAGTTAACAAGAGTGTGCCTGCGTTTAACACATCGTACGTGTTAAGGTCGGCGGCGGTAACCACTTTTGCTTTCTTCAGATTTCTGCTCGATAAATACACATTGTTATTTGCAGCTGGTAACACCAATAGGGTTTTTTGATCAGCAACTTTTAAATCGCTTACCAATTTGATGTAGTTTTTAGTTTTAATAGAATCAAAGCTAAAATCTTCTAAAACCACAATGTTGTTATCTTGTGCTTTGTACGTTAGGGCTGATTTACGAGCCAATGATTTCAATTTCTTATTTAATTTAAAACTGTAATCACGTGGTTGCGGACCGAATACACGACCACCACCATTAAACAATGGTGATTTAATGCTACCGGCACGAGCCCCACCTGTACCTTTTTGTTTATATAATTTGCGGGTTGAACCGGCAATTTCATTACGTTGTTTAGATTTATGCGTTCCTTGGCGTTGGTTAGCTAAGTATTGCTTTACGTCTAAATAAATGGCGTGATCATTCGGGGTTACCCCGAAAATCGCATCAGGAAGTTGCACCTTGGCACCTGTTTCTTTACCTGAAATATTTACTACTTTAACTTCCATCTTATTTATCCACTATAACGTAAGAACCTTTAGCTCCCGGAATAGATCCGCTAACTACCATTAAGTTGTGCTCTGGATACACTTTCAATACTTCAAGGTTTTGAATTTTAACACGATCGCCACCCATACGGCCGGCCATACGCATACCTTTAAATACTTTAGAAGGCCATGAAGACGCTCCTAATGAACCTGGTGCACGCAATCTATTGTGCTGACCGTGAGTTTGGCCACCCACACCGGCAAATCCGTGACGTTTAACAACCCCTTGAAAACCTTTACCTTTTGAAGTACCTACAACGTCAACAAAATCGCCTTCAGCGAAAATTTCAACGGTTATGGTATCTCCTAGGGTTTTTTCGTCTTCAAAGGTTTTAAACTCAACTAATTTACGCTTTGGAGTCGTTTTTGCTTTCGCAAAATGACCTTTTAGTGCACCAGTAGTGTTTTTCTCTTTTTTCTCGTCGAAAGCCAACTGAACGGCAGTGTAGCCGTCGGCATCGACGGTACGTAGTTGAGTAACTACGCAAGGCCCAGCTTCGATAACAGTACAGGGGATGTTTTTCCCTTCAGCATCGAAAATGCTGGTCATTCCTACTTTTTTTCCAATAATTCCTGACATTTTTCTTAATTCGTTTGTGTCCATCGAAGCAGTAGGGCTTCGTTCAAGACATGGTAAACCCCTCTAAAGGGACGGCAAAGATAGGAAACGCTTATTAATTATCAAACACTTCTGAGATAATTTTAAAAAAATAATCACTTATTTTAAAAATATCGCTAGGAAAGCCGTTTGGCTTAGGTTCTGCTAGTAAAAATCATAGCAACGTTTACCACTATTCTGATTATTATATGATTTTGAACTATTTGGGAAAATGATTTCATAGTTCAGTGCGGCTTCGGTTGTGCCAGCTGTTTTACCCCAGCTTAATTTAGAGGTGGTGGCATCGTGACTTACGCCTACCCGCAATTTATCGTAGGTATCTCTTCGTGGAAATAAATCTAAAATAAGAGTAAATGCAACCGCATCTTGCTGAACACCACTACCTTTATACCAGAGACCTAAATTTACATTTCGGGTCTTAAATTGCAGCCCAGCACTGTATTCTTTAATGGTACCTTGCTGGAAGTATACCACCGATGGAATAAGTTGGGGCGGCTCATCGGCATAGGTATTGGTAGTAATGCTATAGCTAAAATGAGCATTATAACGTGGTTCTAGGGCAAATTTAGAGCCTGTAAGTGATTGATCGGGTTTGTTAATGTGTTGGGCAGAAAAACCAAGCATTAAATTTCCTTTTACCAGATTAATACCAGCACCGGTATCAAAAAAAGACCGGCTATTAAATGGTAAGGCAGATGCTGAGCTCATAGAACCCGGAATAATGCCCGTTACAGGGTCTATTTGATCGGAAAAGAGTAATTTCTCGAAATCAATCTTTCGATTCGTTAAACCCGCTTGCAAGCCGAAAGAGAGCGCACCATTATCAAACTGAACGCTGTATGAATAAATTCCAGAAATATTGGTTTTATTGTAATAAGCAATGCCTTCTGATGATTTAGTAACCATTAATCCGAAACCTCCTCCAAAACGTGGCACCTGATAATCGACCGAAAAGGTATAGTAGTTTAAGGGACCAGGTAGGTTTGTCCATTGGCTGCGATAGATCATATTGAAACGCAAATCACCATTAAACTGCCCATTGAGAGCCGGATTTAGATAATTAGGTGAATTATAAAATTGCGTGTATAAGTGATCTTGAGCTTGTAGGCGCACGCAAGAAAGGCTACACATTAACACAACTAGTTTAAGTACTCTATTCATCACCTTAGCGTATTAAATGAATTGATCCAGTTGCTTTAGGCTTATCGCTAGATTTATAGCGCATACCCGGCCATACCGTTTGGTTAATAAACTTAGCGTCAATAGTCCACACGTACACATCGGGTGGTGCAGGTACACCATTCATCAGCCCATCCCAACCTTCAACTGGCGAACCATCGCTATCAATCATAGTGGTTTCCCAAACCAACATTCCCCATTTATTAAATATTTGCATACGGTAGCTTTCTATGCCCGAACCCTTTGGTTTAAAGGTTTTTAGCTCATAGGTTTGACTGCTTGGCTCAAAAGCATTGGGCACGTATAAATAACCCGGAACGGTTTGTACTTCCACCTGACGGGTTAGCGTATCTGAACAGCCTTGTTGGTTAAAAGCAATTAAATTAACTTGATATTCCCCTATCATTTTATAGGTATGCGTTGGGCTTACTTCAGTGGAACTTATACCATCGCCAAAAGTCCATTTATATGCAGTAACAGCTCCGCTCGTATTGTTTTGAAAATTAAACGTGTAATTAGGTATTTTAATAATAGCTGATGGAAGCACAACGAAATCGGCAACCGGACGAGGATACAATTGCTCAACTTTTTCGGCTGCTACAGCAGTGCAACCCAGCGTATTTTCAACAACCAAACGAACTGTTACCCCGGTATTAGAACCATATAGCCATAAATTAGTAGGATTACGCACCGTTGAAACTAATACTCCATCTATAAACCAACTGTACTTATCGGCAAATTGTGAATTATTGCTCACAATTAAGTGGAATGGTGCACAATTAAAAGCCGATGCATTGGTAGCAAAGGTGGCTATTGGTGGCGTTAACACTGTAATTTGTTTAGTGACCGTAGTAGAACATTTCATTCCATCGGCTTGGGTAACACTGGTAATTAAAGTAACGGTATATACCCCTGGAGTTACAAATCGGTGCTGCGGATTTTGCAGTGTGCTAATCACCCCATCGCCGAAATCCCAAATAAAATCGCCCTGAGGAGAGGTGTTTACAAAGTTAATCCATTCGTCTTTACAATAATTATTTTTAGCGGTTGTAAATGATGCTATTGGTTGCGGATGCACCAATATTTGCTCGGTAGTGCTGGTGGTTGAGCAGCCATTGGTAGCGGTTAACTGGGCCGTAAATGTTCCTGCAATAGTGTAGGTATGTGTCATGGTTAAAGCCGCATTGGTAATTAGCGGAGTACCGTCGCCAAAATTCCAGGTATATTGATTGGCGCCTATTGAATTGTTGTAAAAAGTAACAGTATGTGGCTGACAACCTATTAATTGGGGTCCGTTTACAACCATATTAGCCGTTACGGTATTGGGTAATACACGAATGGAATAAGTAGAAGAGCTTGTTCCACACTCATTGGTTACTTGCAATTGTACATTAAATACCGTGTCTTTAGCCGCTGTAAAGGTATGTTGCATCCCAGCTAAGGAAGTTGTAGTAAAACTTGTGCCATCGCCATACGTAAATACATACGTATTCGGCTGACCTTTAGACTGATTGGTGAAATTAACCGTAAGCGGCGAACAACCTAGCGTTTTATCAGGCGTAAAAATGGATACTGGTTGTGGTCGAACCAATATGCTATCTACAAAAATCGATTCTTGGCAATTCGTAAAAGCCCTTAATCGGATCACATAGATGGTATCTCTATTTAACGGATGCGGCTGGAATACTATAGCCGGCGGCGTGGGCAAGGTTGAAATTTGTCCATTGCCAAAACTCCACTCATAACCTGCGCCTACTAATGGTGTAGAGGTATTGGTAAAGTTTACCGTTAGTGGACCACACCCTTGTGTTTTATTTTTGGTAAACGAAGCAGACACGAATTTTATAGTTTCAAATTCAATAATTTTTTCATCCGTATCGCAACCATATTTACTGGTAGTAATTAACTTCAGTTGCACTTTTGTTCCATCGGTATTTATGGTATATCCCGGGAAAGCGGGTCCAGTGCCAATACTAACCCCGTTTATAAACCATTCATAAGTTGCATTTACATCGTTATGTGGCACCACAGATATAACCGATGCAAGATTAAATGGCAAACAGGCCACAGTTTTACTAGCACTAAAATCAGCCTTTGCATTTAAGCGAACAATTATTTCTGTTTCGTTACTTAGGCTCTGTTGCGGACCGTTACACAAGGCAGAAGTTACAATTCTGCGATAGGTTGTGCTTACTGATAAAGGTAAGGGTTGATAATTTTGAGAATTGGCACCTGCAATATTTGCCCAAGGAGTTGTAGCTGTTTTATATTGCCATTGGTAGGTATAATTATTGTCTGCTCCGGTTGGTAAAGATCCAACAATAAGATTAACCGGTTTTAGTATACATACCTCTGTTTGAGCCGTAATGGTATTGTTGGTAATTGGTGGTTGCACAGTAATGAATACTACATTGCTGTTACCGCTGCATGGCCCAGAAGTAATTAGCCGACGAAGATTTGTAGACACATTTAAAACGATAGATAATCCTAAAGAATTCTGTCCTATTAAAGGTGCGCTCCATGTGATTCCATCGATACTTGTTTGCCATTGGTAGCTGTAAGTTCCTGTAGCTCCAGCATGTGCATTATCGGTAAATACCGCTGTTTGGCCAGCACATATGATGGTTACTGCGGTTTGTATTTGATTGACTAGCGGTGGATAGTTAATAATAGTTGCCGTGGCACTTGTTGGCGCACATACACCATTTGCGATGGTCCAAGTAAATTTATAGGTTCCAGGTAGTAATCCTGTTATTGCCGATTTTGCATCATGAATATCGGCAATAACCGCAATGTTAGGGCCTTGTGTTTGCACCCAAGTACCTTGACCACTTGCTGGCACATTTCCATCGAGTAAAGTAGATGTTGCATTACACAATTCGGCATTAGTTGCTTGAGCAGCTGTAACTGGTGGCAATACTGTAATGGTGCTTACCGAAGAGAATGCCTCTGAACACACGCCACTTTTTAAATGGGCACGATATTGAGTGGTTGTAACTAGGTTGGTATATGTGAAGCTGGTTGTTGTATTGGCTAGAGGCAACCAATTAAGACCATTATCAATAGAATACTCCCAATTTAGTACCGATCCAACATGGCCACTGAGTGTTATCTGGCCTGTATTATTGCTTGCACATACGGTAACTGTTCCCGTGGTAGTTCCACCCACAGAAAGCGGATCTACTACTACCGTAACCGTGTTGGAATATACCGTAGTGGCACAAGCCAAATTGGCTCCCTTACTAATTACTTTTACTCTAAAATAGGTAGTTTGCGTTAAATTCGTAAAGGAATAGCTTGCACTGGTGTTGGAAATCGCTACCCATGGACCACCTGCCGTAGTAGCGTATTCCCATTGTGCAATATCGCCGGTATAGGAAGCTAAACTAAGTGTGCCTGTATTGGCATCTACACACACTTTTATGGTAGTGCTTGTTAAGGTTCCGGCTACTGGTGCAGCAAACACATCTATTTGTATATCGTCAGTGGTAGCGGCACAAGCAAGTGCATCGTTATTAATGGTCCAACGAACCACATATACTCCTGGTATTAAACCATTCAATTTTGAGTTAGGATCATGAATATTTACAAAAGTGGCTGCACTTGTAGCAGGCTGAGAAACAATAGTCCATGTACCCGTTTCAAAATTTTGCGGTGTATTAGCAGCTAGCGTTATAAAATTAGCACTAGCGGTTTGATCACATAGAATCTGGTCTGGTCCGGCAGCCGCAGCTGTAATGGCCGGACGAACCGTAATAGTCATCTCATCAAAAGTATCGGGGCATGGATTTAAGCCTGCTATTGTCCAACGTAGCTTATAGGTTTTACTAGCCGAAAGGCCACTTACCGTAGTATTATAGGCGTGTACATCGGCAAAGGTTAGTGTGGCGCCACCAACGGTAACATCTGTCCAAGTACCTACAAAAGCTCCAGGATCGTTTGCGGCTAAGCCAGTTTGTGGAATATTACACAAAATTTGATCAAGCCCTGCTTGGGCAGCTGGAGTAGAAGGGTTTACTGTAACTAACACTGCGGGACTAATAACCTCACATCCACCATAACTTTTCACCTTCCTTCGAATATATATATCGGCTGTAGGATTTAGTGTTAGGTTGCTTCCCGTTCCGGCTATGGTATTCCAACTAGAAATCCCGTTTGGAGAACTTTCCCAAGTATAGGTATAAGAAGCAGCTAAGCTAGGCGGTACATCTCCACCCGATAATACGTTAGTAGAGAAAATAACTGCCTCAGCTGAACAAACAGTAGCCTTATCTACCTTAATGGTGTTTGTGATGGTAGAAAGCGCATCTATTTTAACGATAGAACTGTTGCTCGTAGCACATGGATTATTGCTAATGGTCCATTGAAATTCATAATGCTGACCCAATTGCAAGCCAGTAACGGTAGTGTTATATAGCGTTGCGTTGGTTATATTGGCCACCGGACCAGCTACCTGAGTCCAAAGACCGGTTCCAACCACCGGATTATTAGCATTTAATTGATACGAGGTAACACAAATTTTCGCATCTGCTCCGGCAATAGAAGCACTCGGATTGGGCTTAACCGTAATTTTATACGTAGCAATTGCTCCATCGCAAGAAGCGCCACCATAAGTGTATACCGGCACTAGACTAACAGTTGCTTGCAATTCGGTGGTACCAGGGTTATTGGTACTAATGGCGGGCAAGGAAGCACCCGAACCGTTGCTTACACTTACACCACTTCCGGAAATAGTCCAACGATAGGTAATGGTAGCTCCTGCTGGGATGTTCGTAGCATTGGTGCCAGGCGTAAAGGCCTGAATGGTGGTGCCGGCACATACTACTTGATCGGCAATTGGGTTTATTATAACGCTTGGCAATACCCTAATTTTAAATGTTCCCGGATCACCATCGCAGGCTACCGAATTGGCTGTATAGGTTGGGATTGCTGAAATAATCCCCTCAATAGGCTCTGTTGATAAATTGGCACTGGTAAAGGTTGGCAAATTACCATTTCCACCAGCTGCTAAACCAATGGCAGTATTGCTATTTGTCCATCTATAAGTGGTATTGCTACCCGGATTGCTTGTAAAGGCACCAGAATTCACTGTTGAATTCGCACAATATGCTTTGTCTGATAAACCTGTCATTGCTGGCTTCGGATTTACCGTTACCATTACGGGAGTAGAGAATACTAAACAAGTTCCACTGCTTACCACTCTTCTAAAATAGGTGGTGCTAGTTAAATTACCGGGCTGATAGTTTTGGGCATTTGCGCCTACAATATCTGTAAATCCAGAAGCAGCACTCAATGAACTTTGCCATTGATAGGTATAAGAGCCATCTCCACCAGAAGGAAAATTACCCGATAGTAGTGTAGGGGCTGTGTTGTAGCAAATAGTTATAACACCTGTTATAGTATTGATTAAAGCAGGTAATACCGTAATGATTATTTCATTACTTATAGTGCTACATTCGTAAGAACTAACTACTCTACGAAGCGTAATGGTTGCACTGGTAGTATAGTTTGACAAATCTTTCGTGCTTACACCTAAATTATCCCAAGTACCCGAAGCATTTTTGTACTGCCAGGTATAATTATAAACCGCAGGAAAACCGACTGCACTACCTCCCGTTGGCAAGCTACCGGTTACTGTAATTAATTGCCCCGCACAAGGAGCTGGAGCAACATAGGATATGGTATTATTCGCCAAAGGTGTGAGATTGGTGACGATTACCGTCGAAGTACTTGAACAAGCTGCATTGGAAATTGTCCAGCGTAGGGTGGCAGATTGACCAGCAGGCACACCACTAATAGCTAAAGCAGGAGTAGTTAAATTTGCTGGCAACGTAACCGTTCCTGAAACCAGAGACCATAGCCCCGTTTCATTTGAAGCTGGTGTATTGGCTAATAAACTGAAGGCATCATTGCTGCAATTTCGTTGTGCGGCACCTGCATTCGAAACAGTGGTAGCTGGTTCATTAGTCAGAACCACATCGTCGTATGAATCTATACAAGGGCCATTGGCAATGGTCCAACGCAGTGTAACACTTTTACCCACTTGCAAGCCAGTAACACCACTAGTTGAGCTAGCTGGCGTAGTAATTACTGCACCATTGGCTAGTCCTAATATGGTCCAGATACCCGTTCCTATAGCTGCTGTATTTCCGTTAAGCGTAAACGAACTGGTTTGGCATTTTGCTTGATCGGTACCAGCATTGGCTACCGTAGGTGGCGCTTTTACTATCAAACTAAATGTTTGTGAGGTAGATTCACAACCATTGGCATTTCTAACTTTAATTACAAATTCATAAGTAGCCTGTGGCACGCCTGCCGGAATGGTCACCACAATAGGTGATCCAGAGAAGTCTACATCGGTTACAGGTACAAAACCAGGCATTACTCGGGCACCTGCTACCAAACTATATTTAGTTGGGGCATTTTGTGCATTTGAAAAAGGAATCTCAAAACTAGTTGCCGTATTACAAATTGTTGGAATAGTACCTAAAGTAATCGCAGGTAGTGGGTTTACCGTAATGGTAATAAGATCGCTAATATTGGAGCAAGTAGATAAATCTGGAGAATATACTTTTCTACGGTAATCGGTAGTCACCGTAATGGCAGGTGGCTGGTAGGTAGCTAGATTCGCTGTACCTACGGCTGTTGACCACGCGGTATTTCCTACTTTTTGCTCCCAAACATATACAAATGTTCCATCGCCACCACCCAAGCTTGTTGCAGGGGCTTGGCCCAAAGCTGCTGGAGTTTGGCCAATACAAATAGCTTGATTAGCTCCAATAGTATTACCTGTTACCGAAGGTATTACAGTTACCGTTAAGGTAAACGCAGTACCCGGGCAACCCTGCGGACTTTTGGGAGTAAGTTGATAAACTACCGTTTGCGGAGTAGTTCCTGAATTTACCAAGATATCGTTTATTGGATTGGTACTATAACTCAGTTGATCTGCATATCCGGTTATATTGGCCCCATGGCTTAAAACCGTCCAAGTAAACAAACTATTACTGATAGTACTGGTAGGTATAAAATTTACCGAGGTACCTGTACAGCGTTTAATACTGGAGTTGGGAGCTGTATTGGTAGCCGTATAGGTTACTTTTATTAGTTTATCTACCGGAGAAGAACAGGTTGCTGGCACGGGTGCTGGGTATGTTACCCGTAATGTAAAAGTAAGTTGCTTATCGTCATCGGCTGGTACTGGAGTATAGGTAGCAGTTGGGTCGCTAGGATTTAAGGGGCCGTTAGCCAATGTTCCACCGGCATTTGCAGATTTTAACCATTGATAGTTATATCCAGCAGGCCCACTAATAGTTCCCGATAAATTAATAATTGAGTTTGTACAAACCGCAATATCTACTAAACTTCCGTTTGCCTTTATAACAGATAAAATTGGCTGGTTAAACGTAATGGTTTGTGATTTTGTATCGGTACCACAGCCATTACTATAAGCTACCTGAACAGTGTACGTACCATAGGATTTAAACAATACACTTGGGTTGGCAGATGTATTGGAAGTGCCCCCTAAAAACTCAAAACTCCCACCAGTAATAGTCCATAAATAACTTACATCGCTATTAGGTGCAAAATTAGGGTCGTATGTATGTAAGTTGAAGTTTACCTGTTTCGGAATGGTATCGCAATACGCAGAGGTGTATACAAAATTGTTGATACTAGGCGTACCTACCACCGTAATATTCTTAGTAATAATAATACCCGTAGGCGAACAACTGTTTTTTACCCGTAAGGTTAAGCTATAATTCCCCGGGTTGGTTATACTGAATTTAGGCTCTACACTAGTTTCATTGGTTCCATTTAAGAAGATGGCGTTGTTTTCATAAAAGCCCGCAACATTGGTAGTGGTATTTACCAACGTCCACTCATATAAAGCGGTACTACATCCAGTTAAAGTACTCGATTGATTTTTTGTAGTGATGGTTAATGGCGCACAGCCTTTTACAGTGTTTACTAAAGTTCCTGACAGATCAAACTTAAATTCAGGTACCGGCACTTCTTCAATACATATGCTAACAGTAACAAAGCCTGGGGGACAAGGCAGGGCTAAGCTCGAATTATTCTGGTTAGGATCAATGGGAACCAACGTAATTTGGTGTACGCCAGCCGTAGTAAAGGTGTAAACCAAATTTGTATTGACATTTACATTCGTAAGTTTTTTTACACCATCTACATACCAATCGTAAAATAAACTATTTGCTAAACAAATAGGCTGATTTTGATTGCCATACGTACCTAGGGTAGATTTATTTACAAAGGTTACCGAAGAGCCCTTACAAGCCACCCCTGGACCTTGCAAGGCCGTAGTAGGTATTTCAAATACCCTAGCAATATTAATGGTGGGTACACCTGTAGGGCAAAGTGGGTTTATGGCCCTGGTTTGTATACCAAAACTATTGTAATAAGTGGTTCCGTTAGATTGTACACTCTGGTTACACGAAGAAATAGCGTATTTATGTGTTAGGTTTCCGCCTAAAGCAATAATTTGTTCGAGGGTATAGGTGTTAGTCGTTCCATCAGACCAATTAATTTCATAAGTACAACCCGGATAATTTTTATAAATATCGGCACCGGCATCTACATTAACTCGAAAGGTTAATCCTCCTGAGTTAGGATCATTAGGGTCTACACAAATAGGACTAGTGTATGTGGATTGGAAAGGATTGATATTATCCGTATTAATGATAGCATAAGAACGGGTACCTAATACCCCATTCACCTGGGAGGTAACGGTAACGGTATAATAGTTTTTTTTGAAAGGACTATTCAAAAAGCCTCCTAAAAGTATCTCACCGGTGTACTCATTTTTAAGCACAATACTTGTTGAATCTGCAAAAGGAGTACTTTTAGGTTCTAAAACAGCATTTGTTGTACTAGCGGCACATCGGCCAAAAATTTCATTCGTTCTAAGCTCTGTAAGGCTAGTAGAGGTAATTTTGGCTACCACGGCCTGAGCACCATTGATAGAAAAAACAGGTGTAGTTACGGGCGATACGCCTGCGGTAGTGGCCCGAACCTGAATTTTATAATTAGAGCCGACAGGTGTACCGACAGGGATTGTACCATTCACAAAAGTTGTAAAGAACCCTTGAAACTCCCCTATTTTTTGTGCAGCAACAAAACTGCCGTTCACATCTGAAAGCCAAATCTCAAATGTTTGATTAATGGAAAAAATACCCGTAGTACTAATAGGAACTGTAATGCTACTACCCTTACCATAATTTCCGGCATTAAAATTGGAACCCACTTGCATAGTTTGGCTAAAGCCATTTATACCAAGCAGCATAAAACCTATAAGAAAGAGAGAATATAGGTAGCGTTTCATGGGATTAGTTAGTAATTGAAACAGGAAAACCTTGAACAATTATTATTTCAAGTAAATATATAAACATATTATTAATAATTATAAATAAAAATTAATTATAAGTTATAAAATTGCCTTATCGATAGTAATTTAAACATTTTACGAGATAGCGTGAAATGATTAACAATTATTTAATAATTTCATAAGCATAATAAAAGCCACCCCGTTTGGGATGGCTTTTATTATTGGGTTAAACCAATTTATCAGACTTTGATTTCTACTTCAACACCTGAGGGCAATTCTAATTTCATTAAGGCGTCAACCGTTTTAGAGTTAGAGCTATAAATATCTAACAAACGTTTGTAAGCGCATAATTGGAACTGCTCACGTGCTTTTTTGTTTACGTGTGGTGAACGTAACACGGTGAAAATTCTTTTCTCAGTTGGCAATGGAATGGGTCCACTTACCACAGCACCCGTAGGTTTTACTGTTTTTACGATTTTTTCGGCTGATTTATCAACCAAGTTGTAATCGTACGATTTCAATTTAATTCTGATTCTTTGGCTCATGTTATTTTTGTTTAAACCCTACTAAGAGCTATTAGTTAGCGGGGTTGGTAATTAATTTATTTATGCGTTTGCGGTTTTGCCTTTTGATTTAGCAATTACCTCCTCTTGTACGTTTTTAGGAGCTGGTTCGTAGTGATCGAACTCCATAGTAGAGGTTGCACGACCTGAAGTAATGGTACGTAACTGAGTTACATAACCAAACATTTCAGAAAGCGGCACGGTGGCTTTAATAACCTGTGCGCCTGCACGTGAATCCATACCTAAAAGCTGACCACGACGACGGTTCATATCGCCAATTACATCACCCATGTTTTCTTCAGGAGTTAATATCTCAATTTTCATGATTGGCTCCATCAATACCGGCTTACATTTTGGTAATGCTTCGCGGAAAGCAGAACGGGCACAAATCTCGAATGATAACGCATCTGAATCGACTGCGTGAAAAGATCCGTCAATTAAACGAACTTTCATGCCTTGTAATGGATATCCGGCTAAAACACCGTTAACCATTGCGGCAGCAAAGCCTTTTTCAACCGAAGGAATAAATTCACGTGGAATAGAACCACCCGAAATTTCGTTTACAAACTGTAAACCGCCTTTTTCGTAATCGGCATCAATTGGTGAAATAATAACTTGAATATCGGCAAATTTACCACGACCACCTGTTTGTTTCTTATACGTTTCGCGGTGTTGTGACGTTCCGGTAATGGCCTCTTTGTAAGAAACCTGTGGAGCTCCCTGGTTTACTTCTACTTTAAACTCACGTTTCAAACGATCCATGATAATATCTAAGTGAAGCTCACCCATACCTGAAATTACAGTCTGACCTGTTTCTTCATCTGTTTTTACGTGGAATGTAGGATCTTCTTCAGATAATTTACCTAAAGCCATACCTAATTTATCCATATCGGCCTGTGTTTTGGGCTCTATAGCTAAACCAATAACTGGTTCAGGGAAATTCATAGATTCTAATACGATTGGGTGTTTTTCATCGCAAAGGGTATCTCCGGTTTTAATATCTTTAAATCCAACTACCGCTGCAATATCTCCAGCTCCTACATTAGGAATTGGGTTTTGCTTGTTAGCGTGCATTTGGAAGATACGAGAAATACGTTCTTTATTACCTGAGCGCATGTTATATACATACGATCCGGCTTCTAGGTTACCTGAGTAAACACGAATAAAACACAAACGACCCACGAACGGATCGGTTGCAATTTTAAATGCTAATGCTGCAAATGGTTCTTTTTCTGATGGCTGACGAACAATTTCTGCCATCGTATCCGGATGATGTCCAGTAATACCTTCTACATCCATTGGTGAAGGCAATAATTCCATCACATAGTCCAACATGGTTTGTACACCTTTGTTTTTGAAAGATGAACCACATACCATAGGAACAATTTTAGCATCTAAAACAGCCTGACGTAAAGCGTCTAAAACTTCACGTTCTGTAATCGTTTCAGGAGCATCGAAGAATTTCTCCATCAAGCTCTCATCGTATTCAGCTACAGATTCTAGTAATTTTTCTCTCCACTCGGTTGCTTCAGCAATCATATCTTCCGGAATTGGCACTTCGGTAAAGGTCATCCCTTTATCGTGCTCATTCCAAACAATACCACGGAAGTTAATGAGATCGATAACACCTTTAAAACCTTCTTCAGCACCAATTGGCAACTGCAAAGGCACGGCGTTAGAACCTAACATATCTTTAACTTGCTTTACTACTTTTAAAAAGTCGGCACCAGAACGGTCCATTTTGTTAACGAAACCGATACGGGCAACATTGTAGTTATTAGCTAAACGCCAGTTGGTTTCAGATTGAGGTTCAACACCATCAACCGCAGAGAATAAGAAAACCAAACCATCTAATACACGCAGTGAACGGTTTACCTCTACGGTAAAATCCACGTGACCTGGTGTATCGATAATGTTGATATGATAATCTTGACCTCTGTATTTCCAACCAACGGTTGTTGCAGCCGAAGTGATGGTAATACCACGCTCCTGCTCTTGTGCCATCCAATCCATGGTAGCTGCACCTTCGTGCACTTCACCAATTTTATGACTTACACCAGCATAATAAAGAATACGCTCGGTGGTTGTTGTTTTACCAGCATCAATGTGTGCGGCGATACCAATATTTCTGGTAAATTTTAAATCTCTTGACATCTTATCTTTCTAATTAAAATCTAAAGTGAGAGAATGCTTTATTGGCTTCAGCCATTTTGTGGGTGTCTTCTTTTTTCTTCACGGCAGCACCTTCACCTTTAGCGGCAGCAATTATTTCGCCTGCTAATTTTTCCATCATGGTTTTTTCGCCACGTTTGCGTGAATAATTAATTAACCATTTCATTCCTAGAGCAATTTTACGATCTGGACGAACCTCGGTTGGTACTTGGAAGTTAGCGCCACCTACACGACGAGATTTAACCTCTACCATAGGCATTACGTTGTTTAGTGCCTTTTTCCAAGACTCTAATCCGTTTTCGCTAGTTTTTTGTTCTACTAATTCAACAGCATCATAGAAAATTGCATACGCAATTGACTTTTTGCCATCATACATCATATTGTTTACAAACCTGGTTACCATTACGTCGTTAAACTTCGGATCAGGCAGGATAATTCGTTTTTTTGGTTTCGACTTTCTCATGATTCTTTCCTCCGTTTATGCTTTAGCTTTAGGTTTCTTCGTTCCATATTTAGAACGACGTTGATTACGTCCATCTACACCAGAAGTATCCAATGCACCACGAATAATGTGGTAACGTACACCCGGTAAATCTTTCACACGTCCACCGCGAATTAACACGATAGAGTGTTCTTGCAAGTTGTGGCCTTCTCCTGGGATGTAAGCATTTACTTCTTTTCCGTTGGTTAAACGCACACGAGCTACTTTACGCATGGCTGAGTTTGGTTTTTTAGGGGTAGTAGTGTATACACGGGTACACACACCTCTTCGCTGTGGACAGCTGTCCAACGCTGGGGATTTACTCTTATCCACCATAGCTACTCTACCTTTCCTAACTAATTGTTGAATGGTTGGCATTTGTTGTTTTAGTTTAAAAATTGTTTTATCCTATTTTAAAGGACTGCAAAGGTAATGTTTCCCTTTTTGATTTTCAAGCATTTATTGAAAATAATTCGTTTTTACAATTTAGTAGAAATAGCCTTGCTTAGCTTTAGCCGAATTTGGGGATTAGATAACAAAAAAGGGGAAGCGACGTCGCTTCCCCTTTTTTGTAAAAGATGGAGAGAAATTATTTTTTCTTTCCTTTTGCAGGAGCGGCTGGCGATACAGCAGGTGCTGCAACAACAACCGGACCACCCTCACGTGTAAACACTAGTGGGTTACCTCCTTGAATAATGGTTAATTCGCCTTTTGCAGTATTAAACTCTAAATCTAAACCGGCGGCTTCAAAAGAGAATTTATCTTTACCATTAGGTGTTAAAGGGAAAGCTGATTGACCAGTAGCTTGAGCTACCAAACCGCCATTTTCTACTTTAATATCTAGTTTAATTGGCATGCTAGCACTTGAATAGATGCCCACATATAGCTCATTGCTTACAGGAGCTTCAGTGGCGGCTTCTTGGGCCGTTGCTTTCCACACATCGTTTGCAGAGTTGTGATCTGGCAATACGTGATCAGGATCGGAACTTACCGATTCCAATTCTTCGGTGGATAGATATTTAAAAGTCCACGAAGTATTGCGTTGCCAAATTTCTACTGGCAAGGTTATACGTTCTTTTTTACCGCTTTTTGTTTTGATTTCTAAAATTACCGGCATAGGTAATTTTTCTAGATTTTCAACGGTAATAATGGCTCCGTTTTTTGGATCATTTTTATCGTATTTAACGGCTGTAACCGCTTGGTCTAAGCGCCAATTGTTTTGTACCCAGCCTCTCCAAAACCAGCTTAAGTTTTCACCAGATACGTTCTCCATAGTGCGGAAAAAATCATCTGGAGTTGGGTGTTTGTAGGCCCAACGCTCTACATAGGTACGGAATGCACGATCGAAACGCTCTTTACCTAAAATTTGCTCACGCAATAAGGTAAGGCCTGCACCTGGTTTCATATAACATAACAAACCAATGTTGCGCTCTTTCATTCCGTCTGGAGTACTCATCATGGGCTCTAGCGTAGGACCAGTAAGAATATTAGCCATGCGGTGCATGTCTGTTGGTTTTTCAGCGTATTCGCCTTTATTAAAGGCTTCGGTACTTAGGCTATTGATAAAGGTGTTAAAGCCTTCGTCCATCCAACCAAACATACGTTCGTTTGAACCTACAATCATCGGGAACCAGGTGTGACCAAATTCATGATCGGTTACACCCCAAAGTCCTGCGGTTTTATCTTTCCAATTGCAAAATACAATGCCTGGATATTCCATTCCACCCTCGTTACCAGCTACGTTGGTAGCTGCTGGGTACGGAAATTCGAACCATTGTTTAGAATAATGTTCAATAGATGCTTTGGTGTATTCGGTTGAACGGCTCCAAGCATCATTACCTACGCTTTCTACCGGATAGGCAGAAATAGCTAACGTTTTTTTACCGCTTGCTACGTTAATTTTAGCCGCATCAATAATAAATGCGGAAGAAGATGCAAATGCAAAATCTCTTGAATTTTTAATTTTGTATTTCCAAGTTAATTCGGTTTTTCCAGCTGGGCGTGAAGCAGGGTTAGTTAATTCTGCTTCGCCTCTAATAATCACTGTTTTTTCGCTAGAAGCGGCTTCTGCCCAACGTTTTTGTTGCTCGGTAGTATATACGTCTTGCGGGTTGGTTAATTCGCCCGAAGCTACAACTAAATGACTAGCAGGAACAGTTAATGCTACGTCGAAATCGCCATATTCTAAGTAAAACTCACTAGCGCCCAAATACGGATCTACGTTCCAACCACGCACATCATCGTATACACACATGCGTGGATACCATTGTGCCATGGTAAATATTTTACCATTTTTTGTTTGCTCAACACCCATACGATCGGAACCGTACAAAGGTGAAACGAAACTATACTCAACTTTTAATTTTACTTGACCACCGGCTGCTTGTAAGGATTTTGGCAAGAAAACTTGCATACGGGTATCCGTAATTTGGTATTTTACTTCGGTTTGGGTGGTTTTACCTTGAAGGGTACTTAAAACCGAAACCGATTTGATAGTGTATCCACCCTCAAATTTTTGTTTACCGGCACCATTACGGCTTCCACTCATTGGAATTAGTGCATTTCCACGAGAATCGGCTTTAAATAAATTTTGGTCTAATTGCATCCAAACAAAGCCTAAGGCATCGGGGCTATTGTTGGTATAGGTTACGGTTGCTGAACCTGAAATTTCATTGTTTTGATCGTTTAACTTAGCAGTTAATTGATAATCGGCACGATTTTGCCAATATTTCGGACCAGGCTGCCCACTTGCCGAACGGTATTCGTTACCTGTTCTGGTATAAAAAATGGGAGCAAAAGCATCCTGATAGCTATATTTAGATACCGCTGCCGACGTGCTTGGGCTTGGCGCTTGTTGTGCGAAGGCATTTACTCCTAGCAACAAGGCAAACGAAAAACTGATGAAGTGTTTGATTTTGTTCATTGTGAGATTGATTTAGGGTTGAAAATTAGTGAAAATGATTGTTAAATACGTTAATGCAGTATAATTATTACTTTTTGGCAAAGCATGCCGCATAGCTTTGCTCATCAAAACCTAAGAGAATACCTTTTTTTGACTCTAGTATAGGGCGTTTTGTTACACTTGTTTTCTGGAGTATTAACTCAAATGCTGCTTTTTTATTTTGAATGCCTTGTTGAATTTCTACTGGCAATTGCTTCCACGTAGTACCTCTTTTGTTTACTAAAACTTCCCAACCCACTTGGGCAGCCCATGCTTCTAATTTATCTGTAGTGATGCCCATTTTCTTAAAATCGTGAAAAGTATAGTCTATTTGATGAGCTTTCAGCCAATCGAGGGCTTTTTTAACCGTATTGCAATTGGGTATGCCGTAAAGGGTAATCATGCTATTTATTAAAGTTAGTCATGGTTAACTCAGGGCCAATGGCCACAAAACTTTCAATCATTTGTATGCTTCGGTCTATTAAAGCTGGCAATTCGGGCTGCTCGTTGGCATCAAATCCGCTTAACACGTAATCTACTTGGCAGCCTTTAGGGAAATCATCGCCAATGCCAAAGCGAATGCGTGGATAATCGGAATGGCCCAATACCGCCTCAATGCTTTTTAAGCCGTTGTGGCCCGCATTGCTTCCTTTGGGTTTTAAACGCACCGATCCGAAAGGCAGGGCTAAATCGTCTACCACAATAAGTATCCGCTCGGCCGGAATGGCCAATTCCTGCATCCAATAGTTAAGCGCTTTGCCGCTTAAATTCATAAAGGTGTTAGGCTTTATGAGGAAAATTTTTTTGCCTTTAAACGAAACTTCGGTATAGCCGGCTAAACGCATGGTGGTAAAACTGACTCCTGCTTTTTTGGCCAATTCATCTAACACCATAAAGCCAATATTATGCCTGTTATCGGCATATTCGGGGCCTATGTTTCCTAATCCAACTATAAGGTATTTCATTAAAACAAATATAAAAAAAGACTGGGTTTAGAGGGCATAAAAAAAGCACCCCATTTCGGAGGCGCTTTTTTCTGAGAAGCAAGGCTGTATTAACTAGTTGCTTCTTGTTCTGCTTGTTTTAATGCACGAGACATTACTACAGAAACGATAGTATCATCGGCGTTGTTGATTACTTGGAATTTATCGAAGCTTAAATCGCCAACACGTACAGATTTTCCTAATTCTAATACTTCAATACCTACTTCAACGTATTGTGGCATATCTTTAGCGAATGCCTTAACACGCAGTTTACGTAGTTTTTGGATTAATTTACCCCCCATTTTAACACCTGGAGAAGTGCCGGTTAATTTTACCGGAATTTCCATTACAAATGGTTTGCTTTCGTTTATTCTTAAAAAGTCAACGTGCAAAATTAATTCGGTTAATGGGTGGAATTGGATGTCTTGCAATACCGCTTGCGCTTTGGTACCTTCCACATCAATGTCAACGAAATGAACGTCTGGTGTATACACCAAGCCTTTCAGATCAGCTGCGGACACGGCGAAGTGGATTTGGTTGTCTCCACCATAAAGAACTGCAGGCACTTTGCCTTCGTAACGCAATTCTTTAGCGTCTCTTTTCCCTACGTTCTCTCTACGAGAACCGCTAATAGCAAATGATTTCATTTTTAATTTATTATATATCTAACGTTATTGTTATTCTACTTTAAATAGGTCCGATATCGAGCCGTGTTCGTTTACGTTGGCAATGGCTTTGGCAAACAA
>Ga0209107_10000495_pt1 | contig 22984 bp, 19 predicted proteins | sample LakErihyJuly2011_2_FD_187460 | JGI IMG/M metagenome (GOLD analysis project Ga0209107, IMG submission 187460) | Freshwater microbial communities from dead zone in Lake Erie, Canada - CCB hypolimnion July 2011 (SPAdes) (version 2) | ecosystem: Environmental > Aquatic > Freshwater > Lentic >...
TGCAATACTTAAATCTGCAAGACTTCCTCCAAAATAAGGCCCATCCGTTAAAACCGATACGCCTGCTGCACCAAAGTCCGAATAAGCTTTGGTTACTTCATTTACATCCGCTACAGCATTGATCATTCCTTTAGAAGGGGATTGTCTTTTAAACTCCGCGATAATCCCTGTTTTTGAACGATCTAATAAATTAGCTTTTAAGGAAAGGCATTTTTTTGCAAATAAAGGCATAGCCTCTAATTGCTTAGTGCTTATTTGCATTTTTCGATCGGCTACTTCACCGAACTTGCTCTCAACAATTTTTGCTAAAATATTAGTACTCATTATTGTAGGCTAATTAATTTTTGTAAACAGTTATTGGCAGCACCAGACTCTAAACTTTTTACAGCAGCCTGATAGGCTTGCTCGTAATTTTCATACTTACCTGTAAGGTTTAATGCCATTGCAGCATTGGCCAAAACCACTGCATTCTGAGACCAAGTTCCATTTCCTTGAATAATATTTTTAAAGATTTTCGCCGCCGCTTCAACAGTGGTACCCCCAGATAAATCAGCAGGCATTACCCTTTTTTTACCTAATGCATAGGGAGACATCGTAAACTCCCCTTTATTGGTTACGATTTTCGTGTCGGCGGTCAAAGAAATTTCATCATACCCATCCAAACTATTGATTAAAGTAAACGCTTTGCCTAAGGATTGTAAAACATAATTATATATACGGGTCATCTCTAAATTATAAACACCAATTAACTGGTATTTTGGTTGCGCAGGATTCACAATGGGTCCTAACATATTAAAAAAAGTGCGCACCCCAATATTTCGTCTAATAGGGCTTACTATTTTTAAGGCAGGGTGAAACAAAGGTGCATGTAAAAAACATATGCCCGCTTCCTTTACCTCTTTAGCTAATTGTGCTTGGTCATTTTTAAAAGTATAGCCCAATTGTTCCATTACATTGGAAGCGCCACTTACACTAGAAGCGCCATAGTTGCCATGTTTTACAACCGGCTGCCCTGCACCTGCTACAATAAAACAAGCCAATGTTGAAATATTAAAAGTGTCTTTGCCATCACCTCCTGTTCCAACAATATCAATGGCATTGTCTACGCCTACATCCACTTTCACGGCCAATGACAATAAAGCGTCTCTAAATCCCATTAATTCCTCAATGGTTATACTGCGCATTAAATATACGGTTACAAATGAAGTGACTTCATGTTCATTGTATTGGCCTTGTGAAATTTGAACCAACACTTCCTTAGCCTTTTCTCTGCTTAAGGTTTTATGTTCGAATAAATATTGTAATATTTTTTTCATCTTGCTAATTCATTTTTACTTTTTTAACCAGTTTGCAATAATTTTTGCACCGTCCGGCGTCAACACACTCTCTGGATGATATTGCACTCCTTTTACATCATATGTTTTGTGTTCTAGCGACATAATATAACCCTCCTCATCCTTGGATGTTATTATTAAATCTGAAGGCAAATCTTTTTCATTCACTATCCAGCTATGATAACGACCTACACTAAATTTATTGGGCAACCCTTCAAACAAGGAACTAGAATTCGTTAAATGTATTGGTGTTGCAATGCCATGATATACTTTACTTAAATTACTTAAGCTACCTCCAAAAGATTCCCCTATGGCTTGTTGTCCTAAACAAACCCCAAAAATAGATTTACTTGGGGCATACTCTTTAATTAAGGGTAATAACAAACCCGACTCCGATGGAATGCCCGGACCTGGTGATAATAAAATTTTATCATAGGCCTTCACAGCCTCTAAGGTAATTTCATCATTGCGAAAGACTTCCACTTTTGCATCTACTGCAATTTCCTTAATCAACTGTACTAAGTTGTAAGTGAAAGAATCGTAATTATCAAAAACTAAAATTTTCATGTGGTTTCTTTTTTATTAATCGTGAATTTTTTCAGCCAACACCATTGCCATTTTTAGCGCATTTAATTTATTATTCACTTCTTGAAGTTCATTTTCAGGAATACTTGCCGCCACCACACCTGCTCCGGCTTGATACGTGAGTGTATTTTGCTGACTCAAAAAAGTGCGGATCATAATGGCTTGATTACAAGTACCATTAAAACCAACGAATCCAATGCAACCTCCATAATAAGAACGTTTTGTAGGCTCAATGGCATCAATTAATTGCATGGCTTTAAACTTAGGTGCCCCACTTAAAGTACCGGCAGGAAAAGTTTTAGCAATTAAATGAAAAGGATTTGATCCATCGGCTACTTTTCCCTCCACTTCACTTACTAAATGAATAACATGACTATAATAATGTACCTGTCTATATTGTTTAACACGAACATTGGTACATACTCTACTTAAATCGTTGCGCGCTAAATCTACCAGCATTACATGCTCCGCATTTTCTTTAGGATCATCTAATAATTGCTGCGTCATCGTAGCATCTAGTAGGGCATCTCCAGTTCTTTTAAAAGTGCCTGCAATGGGATGCACCACTGCTTTACCATTATTGATAATAATTTGCGCCTCTGGCGAAGAACCCATTAATTTATAATCTCCATAATCAAAGAAAAATAAATAGGGCGAGGGATTAATGTTTCTTAAAGTACGATATACATTAAATTCATCTCCTTGAAAGGACTGTTGAAAGCGTCTGCTTAAAACAATTTGAAAAACATCCCCACGCATGCAATGCTGTATCCCTTTTTTCACCGCTTCACGATAAGCATCGTCAGTCAAATTAGAACTTTCTGCACCTTGCAAACTAAACGGATACTGAGGTACATCCTTACTCTTAATATTAGAAAGTAATGCTTCATATTCCGATTCAATACCATTTAATTTATTTTCACAAATAAATATTTCATCTTTAAAGTGATTAAATGCAATTACATACTGATATAAACGGTAGCGCATTAAGGGAACTGCAGGCGCTCCTTCTTTAAATTTTATGGTATCAAAAAATGGAATCGCGTCATAGGCCGTATATCCATAAAGCCCTTGTGCGAATGCCGCTTCTTTTACTTCCTGCCCTTTCATTTCATACTGCTGCATATACGCCCAAATTCTATCCGGAGCAGCATGTACATTTTGAATGGTTTCTTTTTCAGGATCCTGATTCGGGTATTTAAATTCAATTTCATTTAAGGAAGATATTTCTATACCGCCTATAGCGTTAACACCAATAAAGGAATAGCTATTTTCAGAAGCATGAGAATCAGTGCTTTCTAATAATATTGTGTCTCGGAATCTATCTCTCAATCGCAGATAAATACCAACAGGTGTAAATGTATCTGCCAACATCTTAGTGACAGTAGTTGTTATTTGCTTCTTTTGCATATCCTATTCTAAATTCTTTTCGTTTTATATTTTGGCTACCGCTAAAAAAAATAAACCCCGACATCCAATGTCGGGGTTTATGTATATTTTGACAATAATAGCAATGTCACTACAATACCCCAACGGAGTTTGTATGCCACCACCACATATTGTTTATTTTAATCATTTTAATTCCTTTTTCTTTAGAGATACAAAATTAACGTTTTGCTCATTCAGTGCCAAAAAAAATGTCATATTGTTATCAAATCAAGACCATGGCCGCTATCAGGTGTTAGTAGCTTATAACACACCCTTGGTACTAGGCAATGCGTCGCTTTCTGGGTTGCGTTTCACTGCCATTTTAATAGACTTGGCAAAAGCTTTGAAAATGGCTTCTATCTTATGGTGCTCATTATCCCCCTTACAACTAATATTTACATTGGCCTTGGCAGCATCACTAAAAGATTTGAAAAAGTGGAAGAACATTTCAGTTGGCATTTCTCCAATTTTTTCTCTTTTAAACTCCGCCTCCCAAACAATCCAATTTCTGCCTCCAAAATCAATTAAAACTTTGGCTTCTGCCTCGTCCATTGGTAGTGCATAACCGTAACGCTCCATCCCTCTTTTATCTGATAAGCCTAAGGCAAAAGCTTCCCCTAAGGCAATACCCACATCCTCTATTGTATGGTGTTCGTCAATATCTAAGTCCCCATCACATTTTATATTTAAATCCAAAGCACCATGTCTCGCAATTTGCTCTAACATATGATCAAAAAAACCTAAACCTGTTTCAATTTTAGCTTCTCCCTTCCCGTCTAAATTTAGCTCCACAGAAATTTTAGTTTCCTTTGTATTTCGAACATGTGAAACCTTTCTTAATCCTAATTTTAAAAAACTATAAATCTCCGACCAAGTGTTTGCTTCAAAAGCAATGACAGGTCTTAATTCCAATTCCTGCTCAACTGTTAAATCATGCAAGGTCGATTTAAGGTAGATGGCTTTACATCCTATGTTTTTTGCCAACGCAATATCACTCCACCTGTCTCCAATGACAAATGAATTGGCGATATCAAATTTTGGATCTTTTAATAAATGAGCAACCAATCCAGTGCCTGGCTTACGGGTTGGCTGATTGTCTGCGGCAAAAGTTTTGTCAATAAATATTTCATCAAAAATAAAGCCTTCCCCTGCCAATGTGCGCAACATTAAGGACTGATAAGGCTCAAAATTTTCAGTGGGGTAACTTGCTGTTCCCAAGCCGTCCTGATTGGTGACCATGACTTTATGAAAACCAAAATCAGCTGCTATCTTACTCAAAAAGCAAATCGCACCTGGGATAAAACTAGTTTTTGAAATAGAATCAATTTGAAAATCCGTTTTTGGTTCTTCTAAAATAACGCCGTCTCTATCTATAAATAATATGGGTTTCATTTGATTTTACTTTTTACTCTTTGCAACCTTTACCTGCGCAGCCGTTATTGCAGATGCCTTATTACTCCAACTTGATCTTATATAAGTTAATACATTGGCAATATCTGTATCCGTTAAATCCGGATTGGCCGTCATGGCATTACTATAATAAAAGCCATCTAAAGCAACGCGCTCACTGTACCCTTTTTTAATAATTCGCACCAATCTTGCAAGGTCGTTGCCCACCACATTGCTTGCCCCATCCAATGGTGCATTCATATTGGGCACGCCCCCTCCGTCAGCTTGGTGACATACTAAGCATCTTGTTTCATATATTTTTTTTCCCTTTGTCATATCCTGTGCAGATACATTAAAAGCGAATCCTCCCATTAAAATAATTATGATCAACACTTTATTATAACTCATGCATTCCACATTTAAAAATTATAGTTTGTACTCATTAATTGTAACCAATTATTTAGAATAACTGATTTTGAAAATAGCACCTTTGCTGTCATCACTTACATACAATGAACCATCAGGGCCTTGTGCTAATCCACATGGTCTAGCTTTTGCATTACGAGGATTTTTTACTTTTTCTTCTCCAGTCAAACCAGAAAATCCATTGGCAAATATTTCCCATTCTCCATTGGGTTTACCATTTTTGAAAGGTACAAAGGCAACAAAATATCCTTCCTGAGGAAGGGGTGCTCTATTCCATGAACCATGAAAAGCAATGAAAGCGCCGTTTTTGTATTTTTCTGGGAATTGATTTCCTGTATAAAACAACAAAGCATTAGGTGCCATATGCGCTGGAAAAAATGCAATTGGATCAAGTGCGATTTCGCCCCCTTCTTTAATTCCATCACCACCATATTCAGGAGAAACTATTTTTTTCTTTTGGTATGGGTCAAAATAAACATAAGGCCATCCTGCATTATCGCCTTGTTTCATTTCATACATGGTTTCAGCAGGTAATTCTGCATTTTGATCGGCGGTATATAATTTAGGATAGAAACTACTTAATTGATCTCGTCCATGTTGTGTGACAAACAATGAATTGGTTTGTGTATTCCAATCTAAACCTACTACATTGCGCAATCCAGTAGCATATCTTATACCGTCACCATATTCTTGGTTTTCCTTTTGGCCATCAAATTTCCAAATTCCACCTGCAGAATCTAAAATAGGACAAGGCATCATCCCTTTTGAACCTGGCATTCTATCTTTTTCTTGACATGCATTTGAATAGGCACCAACGTTAACATAAATATTTCCTTGGCCATCCAATGTGATAGATTTTGATTCATGCTGATTCCTGTCTATTAACCCTTTCACAATAGTCTTAGGCCCTAAAGGATCTTCTACTTCATCCTGGTCATTCAATTGATAAAGGAATACACTAGTGTTGGATGTTGCATACAAGGATTTTCCTTTTACAAAAATACCTGTACCTCCATATTTTCCCCACCCTGAAATTTTATCTGCAACGCCATCGTTATTTTTATCTTCTAAACGAATAATACTTTTACCTGCTTTATTTGGATACATTAATTTGGCAAATACAACACCATTTGAAGTAATGGAAATATGTCTTGCACTTCCAATGGTGTCAGCAAATAAAGTGGCTTTAAAACCAGCAGGCAATTTTAAGCCGGCATTATTTTGTGCGAAGGAAGCACTAGAAATCGCGGCAAATGCAAGCGCTAAAAAGATTTTTACATTTTTCATAATACTATTTGTGGGATTAATTGTTGAGAAACTATTTTAATTTATGTTATATATTATTTTGAACTCGGACATTATGGAATCATTGTTTTTTCAATCCATTCCGCCATAGCATCCACAAGTTCGGTATTCTCTTGTTCATTTCCAACCGTTAAGCGAACCGTATCCTCACAATTTGGCAAACCTGAACGATCCCTTACAATAATGCCCTTTGAACATAAGAATTTATAGAGTGCTGTAGCCTTTGGAATCCTAACCAATAAAAAATTTGTATCCGAGGGATACACTTTTTCAACCAGTGGCATAGAGGCAATCACTTCAGCAAGTGCAATACGCATTTCTACCAAATGTTGAATCATGTCATTTACCTGCCCCACTTCTTCTAATGCCTTTAGCACTAATTCCTGTGCGACCATACTAATATTATAAGGCGCTTTTACTTTATTTAAATACCCCACAATGGCTTCATTGGCAAAACACATACCCACTCTTAAACCCGCCAAACCCCAAGCCTTACTCAAGGTTTGTAAAACCACTAGATTGGGATAATCCTCCAGAGATTGAACAAAAGATTTTTGCTTGGAAAAGTTAATATATGCTTCATCTACAACAACCAAACCGTTAAAATGGTTTAATACCGTTTCAATATCAATTCGGTCTAAGGAATTTCCAGTTGGATTATTGGGAGAGCAGATCCAAATAATTTTAGTGTTGTCATCTACTAATTGCTCAATATGTGCCACATTCAATTGAAAGTCCGCCAATAAGGGTGCCAATTTAATACCAATATTATTAATGTTTGCGTTTACCTCATACATTGGATAAGTGGGTGGACAAATAATAATATTGTCCTTCCCTGGTTCGCAAAATGCTCTAAATAATAAGTCAATAATTTCATCGCTACCATTGCCTAAAAAAATTTGAGCTGCAGAAACTTTTTTAATAAAGGCCAACTTTTCTTTTATTGCTTTTTGATAGGGGTCCGGATAACGATTGTACCATTTTGTTAATGGTGAACCCAAACTATTTTCATTGGCATCTAAAAATATACGCGCTTCCCCAGTATACTCATCCTTTGCAGAAGCGTACGGTTTTAATTTTTCAATATTAGGCCTAACTATTTTTTTAATATCAAATTGCATATGCTACATTTTTGATTCTATGTCATTTAATCTTACCGCAACAGCATTTCCATGCGCATCCAAACCTTCCGCTCCTGCCATTTCCATAACCGCTTTGCCAATGTTAACCAGCCCACGTTCAGTTAATTGCTGAAAAGTAATTTTTTTCACAAAACTATCTACACTTACACCACTATACGCATTGGCATAGCCATTAGTAGGTAAGGTGTGATTGGTTCCACTTGCATAATCCCCCACCGACTCTGGCGAATAATTACCTATAAAAACCGATCCTGCATTCACTACTTTCTCCGCTACAATTTCGGCGTTTTCAATGGACATAATTAAATGCTCAGGAGCATATTGATTAATCAATTCTAGTGCCTCCAATTTGTTTTCAACAATAATGGCTTTTGAATTTTCCAATGCTTTTGCCGCAATATCTTTTCTAGACAACTGCGCTAATTGTATTTCTAACTCAGCCTGCACATTTTCCACGATCTTTTCATTACTTGCCACCAACAACACCTGACTATCCACGCCATGCTCGGCCTGTGATAATAAATCTGCGGCTACAAAGGAAGGGATCGCTGAATCATCGGCCCAAACACAAACCTCACTTGGACCTGCTGGCATATCAATAGCTACACCGCTTTGTTGCACCAATTGTTTTGCTGCCGTTACATATTGATTCCCTGGTCCAAAAATTTTATGCACTTTAGGTATGGTTGCAGTGCCATATGCCATGGCAGCAATGGCTTGCACACCACCAATCGTATAAATATGTGTTACCCCCACTAAAGTTGCGGCATAAATAATGGCTGGATGTACTTCGCCTTTATCATTATTGGGTGGGGTACACAAAATAATATTTTTACACCCTGCAATTTTTGCTGGGATACCTAACATTAATACGGTCGAAAATAAAGGAGCTGTTCCCCCTGGTATATAAATACCCACATTTTCAATGCCAACCGATTTTCTCCAACACCATACGCCAGGCATGGTCTCAATCCTTTCCATTTTTTGCAATTGAGAAAGATGAAATTTTTCAATATTCTCTTTCGCTAATTGTATCGCTGCTTTTAATGAATTGGAAATTGCTTGTTCTGCATTTTCTTTTAAGTCTTCACTCAACGCAATACTTTGCAATTGAACTTGGTCAAATTCCTTTGTATATTTTAATAAAGCATCATCCCCATTTTCGCGTACATCATTAATAATAGCTTGCACCCTAGGCAAAAGCGAACTAGCATCAAAACTAGGTCTTGCTAGTAATGAGGTCCATTCCTTTTGTATTGGGTTGTTAAATACTTGAATCATTATAAAATCATTTTTTCAATTGGGATTACTAATATTCCTTCTGCTCCTGCAGCTTTTAATTTTTCAATGATGTCCCAAAAATCACTTTCGGCAATCACACTGTGTACGCTACTCCAACCTGGCGAAGCCAATGGCAAAACAGTTGGACTTTTCATACCAGGCAATAACGCAATAATTTTATCTAATTGATCATTGGGTGCATTTAATAAAACATATTTATTATTCTTGGCTTTTTTAACCGATTCCATACGAAACAATAAACGCGCTAAAATTTGTTGTTTTTCGCTTGAAAAGTTTTTATGTTTAATTAAAACTGCTTGTGATTTTAAAATAGTTTCCGCTTCCACCAATCCATTCATAAATAGAGTAGATCCACTACTTACTAAATCACAAACCACATCTGCTAAGCCAATACCTGGCGCAATTTCTACGCTGCCGCTAATTTCGTGAATCTCTGCATTGATATGATGCTCGGTTAAATACTTTTGTACCAATACGGGGTAACTAGTCGCAATTTTCTTACCTGCTAAAAAGGAAGGACCTGTAAATACTTCATTTTTACGCACTGCAAAACTTAATCTGCATTTTCCAAAACCCAACGCATAGACTACCTCTACTTTCTTAGCTTTCTCATACACCACATTTTCTCCCACAAAGCCAATATCAGCCACTCCGTCTTCCACGTACTGAGGAATATCGTCATCTCTTAAAAAGAAAAGCTCTATTGGAAAATTGGTCGCTTCTGCCTTTAATTTGTTTACCCCATTGCCAATGTCTATCCCACATTCTTTCAACAAACGCATGGAGTCCTCGTTCAATCGGCCCGATTTTTGAATGGCTAATTTTAATTTCATACTTGTTATTTTCTGTTCGTTATCTTAAAAAATTAAAAGGGCTTACTTCTCAGTAAGCCCTTTGGTTAAATATAGTTACATACCTACACACCCATAGCTTACCCTTTGGATAATAAATGATGATGTATGTGGTTTGTTAAAATCATGGTGCAAATTTACGTTCCTTTTATAAATTACCCAACTAAAAAGGAATATTTTGACTAAATTGCTCAAATAAAGTCAACATAATTCATCAAACAATTACTTTTTATGCGCTTGATTCCACTTTTTACTTTGTTATCCATAATGTCATTGACGTTTTGTGCTCAAAAAGAAGCACCTAGTCCTGCGCCGACGCCAACAACACCTACTACGCCCACTACACCCGTAACGCCGCCGGTAACTGACACGGTAAAAAAATTAGTTTGGTCCGATGAATTTAATTCAGGTACCAGACCCGATACGACCAAATGGGCTTATAATATTGGAACAGGAAGTAATGGATGGGGAAATAATGAAGCACAATATTATACAGGGGATTCTACCAATGCAAGAATTGAAAACGGAAGTTTAATCATTGAAGCAAGAAAAGAGAGTAAAGGAGGAAAGGGTTATACTTCTGCAAGACTATTAACACAAGGCAAAGCATCTTGGACCTATGGGCGAATAGAAATTAGAGCAAAGCTTCCAAAAGGAGTAGGTACATGGCCTGCTATTTGGATGTTGGGTGATAATATTAATACAGTGGGCTGGCCAACCTGTGGTGAAATTGACATTATGGAGCATGTAGGAAAAGAACAGGATATGGTGCTTTGGTCTACGCATTCAAAATTAAATAACTGGTCTCTAGGAACACAAAAAACAAATAAGTCAATAATCGATGGCGTGTCAACCGCGTTTCATATTTATAAGATTGAATGGTCAAAGGATTACATTCAATTCTTTGTTGACGACAAATTATACTACACTTCCCCAAATGAAGGAAAAGGAGCAGACTATTTCCCATTCAACTCCCCTCAATTTTTATTGCTTAATGTAGCAGTGGGTGGAAATTTGGGCGGCCCCACCATTAATGATGCTATTTTCCCTTGCCGCATGGAAGTAGACTATGTAAGAGTTTATCAATAAACAATGTTGTCTAAATTAAATTTATTGCCCTTTATGAAAAGTCTTTTTTTAGGGGTCATTTCTTTATTGTTTATTTTTAATGCAAATTCTCAAACGCCAACTGCGCTTGCGAAAATACCAAAAGCAAATTTATTAGTAGGTACGTATACCAAAAATGGAAGTAAGGGTATTTACGTATTTAATTTTGACACCGCTACGGGGAAAGCGATTCAACTAAGTCATACAGACAGTGCTACCAATCCCTCTTTTCTCGCCATTTCAAAAGACAAGCAATTTGTATACGCAGTAAATGAAACTAGCAGTGGAATGATTGCTGCATTTTCATTGAATAACAATAAACTCAATCTCTTACAACAAAAAACAACCAAGGGTGCAGATCCATGCTATGTGACTTTAAGCCCGGATCAGCATAATATATTTGTAGCAAATTATTCTAGTGGAAGCATTACGCAGTTTCATCGTTTTGCCAATGGACTTCTTTCCAATGCACAACAATATATTCAACATACAGGAAGTAGTATAAATATTAGTCGACAAGAAAAAGCACATGTTCACGGCACTTTCTTTTCTCCCAATGGTGCTTATTTATTAACGCCAGATTTAGGAATAGACCAAGTAAAAGTTTATCCTTATTCAAGCAATGCTAGCTTAGCATTAGATATTGAAAAAGCAACAATCATTGAATCCAAACCCGGCGCAGGACCAAGGCATCTTGTATTTTCAAGTAATGGAAAATATGTATACCTGCTTGAAGAATTAACAGGAAGTATAAGTGTTTATAGTTTTACAAAAGGGAAAACAACATTTATGCAAACTGTTTACACGCACCCTTCCACATTTAACGGAAAACCAGGTAGTGCGGATATTCATATTTCTTCCGACGGTTTATTTTTATACGCAAGCAACAGAGGGGAAGAAAATAATATTGCAAAATTTCCGATTTTATCAAATGGGAAATTAGCAGAAAACAAAAGAACACTCACACCCAGCGGAGGAAAAAAGCCAAGAAATTTCACTATCAGCGAGGATGGCAATTGGGTATTGGTTGCAAATCAAGACAGCGATAATATTGTTGTATTTAAAAGAGATAAAATTACTGGTGATTTAACCAATACCGGAAATACCATTAAGGTTTCCATGCCTGTTTGCCTTCTTCTCTTTTAGTATTTGTAAATACGAATAACGATACCCTATTATTTTTGCTCAAACCAAACTGGATCGGCCGAAGGACCTTCGGGGCACATATAATTAATAAATAATTCTTCTCCTATATTAATATCTTTTAATGTGGTAATGGTAATGGTCTCTTGTTCAAAGTCCATATCATACCTGCAATTGGGTTCATTAGAATGATTATAGATGGATATATAGCCCAATGCAACCGCAGCATTCTTTGTGTCGGCTCCCCATTCAAAAATATAATCATACAATAAGGTTTGCTCTAATTTTTCACGCCCCTTAGCATCCACTACAATAACAGGTGCAATTTCAATGTTGGTATGCGCTGGAATGGGTGCTGTTGTAAAAACGCCTCTCCCTCTATTATGAGACGAAGCGATTGTTAAGAATGGAAGAATCATGGCCTAAATATAGGGCATCCTTAGGATTTTTCTTAACTTGCACCCGATGTCAGAAGATTTAAAAATAGAAGATGTTAATTTATCGGAAGTTTTCTTGGAAGTGCTATCAAAAAATGATGAATCACTTTTAACGGAATTTTTAGATGAACAAAATATTAGCGACGTAGTCGAACTGGTGAATGAATTTCCGGAACAGGAAGCGAATATCATTAATCATATGACGGTGCATCGTGCGGTGAGCGTATTTAAGATCCTGGACATTAATCAACAAAAAGACATTATTAAAGAATTGCCTGCGCGCAAAACGGCTAAAATTCTAAATGAATTGCCTCCGGATGACCGTACCGACTTTTTAGAAGAACTACCTAAAGCCGCCATTAGAGATTTAATTAAATTATTGGATCCAGAAGAGCGCAAAATCACCTTGTCATTATTAGGTTACCCTGAGGATAGTGTGGGTCGTTTGATGACACCCGACTATGTTTATGTGTATGAGCATTATACCGTCGCACAAGTATTAAACAACATTCGTAAATACGGAAAAAAGTACGAGACCATCGACGTTATTTATATTATTGATGAAAATGGATGTTTAATAGACGATATACGTATTAGAGATGTGCTCATTGAAAATCCCGAAGCCGTTATTAAAGATATTATTGACGGCCGCTATGTTGCTTTAAATGTTTACGACGACCAAGAACATGCTTCTCAAGTATTTAAAATGAATAACCGTACAGCGATTCCTGTTGTGGATGATAACAATGTATTGTTAGGAATTGTAACCATTGACGATATTCTTTGGGTGACCAACGAAGAGTTCTCTGAGGATATGCAAAAAATGGGAGGTACCGAAGCATTGAACGAACCATACTTGGATATTTCCATATTTAAACTTTTCAAAAAACGCATTACTTGGTTGGTGGTATTATTCTTTGGTGAAATGCTAACTGCAACTGCCATGGGATATTTTGAAGGCGAACTAGCTAAAGTATTGGTATTGGCTACTTTTATCCCTTTAATACTTTCAAGTGGTGGTAATACTGGTTCCCAGGCATCCACGTTAATTATTCAAGCCATGTCAGTGGGAGAAATTACCATTGCAGATTGGTGGAAAATTTTAAGAAGAGAAATGATAAGTGGATTGTTATTAGGTGTGGTACTTGGAATTATTGGATTTTTTAGAGTAAGTGTATGGCATATGATTTCTCCGGGATTTTATGGAGATCATTGGATGCTAATTGCCATAACCATTGGATTTACATTAGTGGGTGTGGTCATTTGGGGAACCGTCACAGGATCCATGTTGCCCATATTATTAAAGCGATTAGGCGCAGATCCAGCGGTATCTTCTGCACCATTTGTAGCAACACTTGTTGACGTAACTGCAATTCTTATTTATTTTGGATTGGCCTTCTATTTCTTACAAGGCACTTTATTATAATTAGGCGATCTGATTTTTTATAAGCGACTTTACTTTTTGTTCCCATTCTTCTTTGGTAATACTTAATATAATGGAATCTCTTCTCGTACCATCTGGTCTTGGCAAATGACTTCTTAAAACACCTTCCACGGTGCAACCTATTTTTTGCATGGCAGCAATACTTCGTTTATTATCATTGTCTGCTCTAAATTCAACTCTTTTACAACCCATTTGTTCAAAAGCAAATTGGAGTAATAAAAACTTGCAATGTGCATTCAATTTGGTACCCCATACTTCTTTACTATACCAAGTATACCCTAATTGAGTGCTCTCAAAGTTTAATTGTATATCATAAAAACGCGTACTCCCAACATATTTATTTAATTGTTTGTCAAAGACAATAAATGGATAGGCCGTTTTATCTATTCGGGATTGAATGGCGGTATCAATATATCCTTGTAAGTCTTCTAATTTATGAATGGCAACTAAAGAATATTTCCAAATTTCTGGTTCATTGCGTACAAAAATTGCCAACTCCGCAGCATCCAAACTACTAAGGGGTCTTAATATGACTCTTTCGTCTTCTAATCTATATTCTTTGTTAAAATCAAAATTATCCTGAACTAACATATCGTAGTGTATTTATGTTTAATTTTGCTCAAATTATTGAATAATAAGCAAATCGTAAATTATGTGTGGAATTGTAGGTTATATAGGGCATAGAGAAGCGTATCCCATTGTATTAAAAGGGTTAAAGCGATTAGAATATCGTGGTTATGACAGTACGGGGGTTGCTATTATTCAAGCCGGTAATTTACAAGTACACAAAAAGAAGGGGAAAGTGGCTGAAATGGAAGAATCGGTGGTTGGAAAAGATATGCATTCAAATATTTGTATTGGACACACACGTTGGGCAACCCATGGAGAACCCTCGGATAGAAATGCACACCCTCATTTATCAAATAATGGAAGGTTAGCCATGTTGCATAATGGAATCATTGAGAACTATGCACAAATCAAACAAGAGTTAACGAACAAGGGATATACTTTTAAAAGTGATACCGATACCGAAGTATTGTTAAACTTTATTCAAGACATTCAGGACAATAATAAAAGTACTTTAGAAGAAGCATTAAGAATTGCTTTAAAAAGAATTGTAGGTGCTTATTGTATTTTATTAATTGATCAGGACGATCCGGAGACGATTATTGCTGCGCGTAAAGGAAGTCCTTTAGTGATTGGAATTGGGAAAGGCGAACATTTTTTAGCAAGTGATGCCTCTCCTATTATTGAATACACTAAGGAAGTAGTGTATGTAAATGATTATGAGATTGCGATTGTAAAGGCAGACGAATTAATCTTAAAAAATTTAGGAAACGAAAAACAAACACCGTTTATTCAAAAACTAGATATGGAATTAGCAGCTATTGAAAAAGGTGGCTACGAACATTTCATGTTGAAAGAAATTTTTGAACAACCCGATACTATTTTTGACTGTTTAAGAGGGCGTTTATTACATGAGCAACAACAAATTGTTATGGCAGGTGTAGACAATCATATTGAAGCCTTAACAAAAGCATCGCGTATTATGATTGTGGCTTGCGGAACCAGTTGGCATGCAGGCTTGGTGGCAGAATATATGATTGAGGAATTGTGCCGTATCCCAGTAGAAGTGGAATATGCCTCTGAATTTAGGTACCGTAATCCGGTGATACATCCAGGGGATGTGATTATTGCCATATCTCAAAGTGGAGAAACCGCCGATACATTAGTCGCCTTAGAAAGTGCGAAAGAAAAAGGAGCATTTATATTTGGTGTAGTAAATGCGGTAGGAAGTAGTATTGCAAGATTAAGTGATGCAGGTGCTTATACGCATGCGGGGCCAGAAATTGGGGTAGCAAGTACCAAAGCCTTTACAGGACAGTTAGCTGTGTTAACTATGATGGCATTAAAAATGGCCAAAGCAAAAGGAAGTATTAGTGATGAACGCTATACACACTTAGTAAATGAATTGGCTTCTGTCCCAGAAAAAGTAAAAGAAATTTTAGCAGATACTTCTAAGATTGAAAATATCGCACAACAATACAAAGGCGCAAGTGACTTTTTATATCTAGGCCGTGGTTATAATTTCCCGATTGCATTAGAAGGTGCCTTAAAATTAAAAGAGATTACCTACATACATGCCGAGGGTTATCCTGCAGCAGAAATGAAACATGGTCCCATTGCCTTGGTGGACGAAAACTTACCAGTAGTATTTGTGGCCACTAAGGATATGTATTATGACAAAGTAGTTTCAAATATTCAGGAAATTAAAGCGAGAAAAGGCCAGGTAATTGCTGTAGCTACCCTAGGCGATACCGTTTTGCCAACGATGTCTGATCATATTATGTTTGTGCCGGATATTGACGAAGTAATTGCACCCCTTTTAAGCGTAATCCCTTTACAATTATTAAGTTATTATGTAGGTACTTATAAAGGTATTGATGTAGACAAGCCAAGAAATTTAGCCAAGTCGGTTACTGTGGAGTAGTATGAATGGGTTGTGTTTGATTTAATGTAAAAAATTCTTACTTTTAAGTATGGTTGCATTTATAAAATCCTTCAAGTATACAACACCTTTTGTGATGTATATTTTAAGCTATCTCGCTTTTAACAATACCGGCATTTTATGTTGGGTACCTCTTTTATATGTATTCTTCTTTATTCCTATTTTAGAATTGTTTATTGCACCAGATCCCAAAAATCTAGATGTCGTAGAAGAGCAATTAGCAAAAGAAAATAAATTATACGATATTATTATTTGGTTGACGGTTCCCTTACAATTTGTTTTGTTATACCTATTTCTGGGAAGCTTACAACAAGATATATCCCCAGTAGACATTGCAGGGCGTATTGTTGCTATGGGATTATTATGTGCGGCTTTTGGAATTAATGCTGCACACGAACTGGGGCACAGAACAAATGCATTTGAACAGCTATTAGCAAAATTATTATTACTCACTAGTTTATATATGCACTTTTTTATTGAACATAATAAAGGACATCATAAACATGTTGCAACGCCCAATGATCCAAGTACTGCTAAGTACAAACAAAGCGTATATGCTTTTTGGGTTCAAACTTTTATTGGCACTTATACAAGCGCATGGCATATTGCCATTGATGAAGCTAAAAAGAAAAATAGGGCATTGCCAATATTAAACAATGAAATGTTTTTATTTCAATTGATTCAAATTGGTTTTGTGCTAGGCATTTTTTACTTCTTTGGCCTATCCATTATGTTGTATTTTATGGGCGCTGCATTAATGGGCGCTACTCTTTTAGAAACTGTAAACTATATTGAGCACTATGGACTTTCCAGAGAAAAAGGGGAAGGCGAATTGTATGAAAGAGTAAAACCACATCATAGCTGGAATAGCAACCATGTGATTGGAAGATTAATGTTATTTGAATTAAGCCGCCACAGTGATCATCATTATTTAGCTTCGCGAAAATACCAGATTTTAAGAAACATGGAAGAAGCCCCTCAAATGCCAACGGGTTATCCAGGCATGATTGTACTATCTCTATTCCCACCTATTTGGTTTTCCATTATGCATAAGCAAATGAAGAAATATTCCTTGTAAAATGGAGATCGACGAAATTAGAGAATACGCCCTCTCCCTTCCCGAAACCGAAGAATGTTTCCCATTTGGGGAAAATAATTTAGTCCTAAAAACCAAGGGCAAAATTTTTATCATCTTAGATTTAGCCGCTCTGCCTAGCACTATGAACTACAAGGCTAGCCCGGACGATATTATTGAGCATAGGGATCAATATCCAGATGCTATCTTTCCGGGATTTCATATGAACAAGAAACATTGGAACACTTTGCATCTCAACAGGACTGTTCCGTCAAAAACAATACAAGGTATTGTTCATACATCCTATACTTTAGTTAGAAAGTAGCGAATAAAGCTGCCAAAAATTAAAGTCGTACCTTGCAATCCATTATGAGTACGAATTTTAAAGAACTAGGGTTAATAGAACCCATTTTATTGGCTTTATTTGAAGAAGGTTACACTACCCCAACACCAATACAGGCGCAGTCCATCCCCATTTTATTAGAGGGCAAGGACTTATTAGGTTGTGCCCAAACAGGCACTGGAAAAACAGCTGCATTTACTTTACCAATTATACAGTTATTATCTGCAAAACCGGTAGAGAAAAGAAAAAGAATTAAGAGTTTGATCGTTACGCCAACACGTGAACTAGCCATTCAAATTGCGGAGAGTTTTAACGCTTATGGAAGACATACACAATTAAACTGTACCGTTATATTTGGTGGTGTGGGCCAAGGGCCGCAGGTCACTGCTTTAAAAAATGGAGTAGATGTAGTAATTGCTACACCCGGTCGTTTATTGGATTTAATGAACCAAGGGTTTATTAGTCTTCGAGAAGTTGAATTTTTTGTGTTAGACGAAGCTGACAGAATGTTGGATATGGGTTTTGTACATGACGTTAAAAAATTATTGGCCGTACTTCCTAAAAAAAGACAGTCATTATTTTTCTCCGCAACCATGCCTCCCGAAATTGTAAGTTTAGCCAATTCTATTTTACATAACCCTGAAAAAGTGAGCGTAACTCCTGTTTCTTCTACAGTAGAGATTATTGCTCAAGGCGTATATTTTGTAGATAAGGCAAATAAGAACGCTTTATTAGTAGAGGTATTAAAAAATAAGGCCATAAAAACAGCCTTGGTTTTTACAAGAACAAAACATGGCGCGGACAAAGTAGTTCAATTATTAGTTAAGAATAATATTATTGCAGAAGCCATTCATGGTAATAAATCACAAAACGCGCGTCAACGTGCTTTGAGTAATTTTAAAGAACAAAGTACTAGAGTATTGGTAGCAACCGATATTGCTGCAAGAGGAATTGATGTAGATGAATTAGCACACGTTATTAATTTTGATATTCCAAATATTCCAGAAACCTATGTGCACCGTATTGGCCGAACGGGTCGTGCAGGTGCCGAAGGAACCGCTTTATCGTTTTGCGATTATGAAGAAAAAGCCTTCTTAATTGATATTGAAAAATTAATTGGTAAAAAAGTACCGGTCATTGAAGAACACCCCTTCCCAATGCAACAATTTCATGCCAATAAAACCTCGCAGGACGCAGGTTGGGGAAAACCGAGAAATACAAGAGGCAGAGCGCCACAACAGGAAGGCGGATTTGGCGCCAAGGGTGGACAAAAAAGACGCTTTTCAAGCAACAAAACAAAGCGTGGGTAGTATCTTTGATATAAATTAATACTTTATATCATGAAGCGTTTTATTGTTTTACTATTCACTAGTTTTTGTGCTTTCGCAAATGCGCAGGATACAACCATTACAAAGGCTGATTTAAAAAGTGCTTCAAAACTTTTTGATGTACAATTTTCACAAAAAGAAATTGATACACTTTATAGTGATGTAATAGACAATATTGCCAATTATAAAGCAATGCATAAACTGTCTTTACCCAATAGTGTTCCTTTAAGTACTTGGCAGTTAGCCGTACCTGTAAACACAAAGAAAAATTCAAAGGGTGCTTTACTGGAAACCACCAAAGTTGAATTACCTGCCCGCAAAGAGGATCTTGCTTTTTATAGCATTAGTGAATTAGCATACTTAATGAAAAATAAAAAAATTAGTTCCCTTGAGCTTACAAAGTTTTACATTGAGAGAATAAAAAAATACGGTGACACTTTACAATGTGTCATTAGCTTACAAGAGGATATGGCTTATGCACATGCAAAACAAGCGGACGAAGAAATTGCGAAAGGAAAATACAGAGGTTTATTACATGGTATCCCGTATGGTTTAAAAGATTTATTTTCTGTAAAAGGAACTAAAACCACATGGGGTGCTGCTCCTTACAAAAATCAAACCATTGAAGAAGATGCATTTGTATATACCCAATTAAAAAATGCAGGTGCAGTGTTCGTAGCAAAATTTACTTTAGGCGCTTTAGCCATGGGTGATTATTGGTATGGTGGCCGAACTAAAAATCCATGGAATTTAAAATATGGATCATCCGGCTCATCCGCAGGATCTACATCAGCTACAGTTGCTGGATTGGTTCCATTTGCCATTGGCACCGAAACTTACGGAAGTATTGTTTCCCCTGCCACCCAATGTGGCGCAACGGGATTAAGACCCACTTTTGGAAGTATCAGCCGTTCAGGCGCTATGGCATTAAGTTATAGCTTAGACAAAGTAGGGCCTATTTGCCGCAGTGCGAATGATGCTGCCATTGTATTTAATTATTTGCATGGAACAGATGGAAAAGATCTATCTGCTTTTGATGCGCCATTTAATTACCAGCCAATAAAGGATATCAAAAAAATGCGCATTGCTTATGCCAAAAATTATTTTGATCAAATAAAAGATACCAGCAAAAACGAATGGAAAGTTTTAGCCGCCTTTAAAAAAATGGGGGTTGAATTAATACCCGTTAATTTCCCAGACAGTGGCGTGTATAATTTTAATATCATGGATATAATTATTGGCGTTGAATGTGCAGCTCAATTTGACGAAATGACCAGATTGAATATAGACGACGAATTAACACGACAAACAAAATACGATTGGCCCAACCAATTTAGAACAGCGAGGTTTGTTCCAGCGGTGGAATATATAAATGCACAAAGACATCGTAGTGTATTGATGCAAAAAGTAAATGAAGTGATTAGTCAATATGATGTAATCATTTGCCCTTCAAGAGGTGTGGAAGGAAACCAAGCGGCTATTACCAATTTAACGGGACACCCAGTAGTTTGTGTACCTACCGGATTTGATGGCAAATATAATTTACCTACCGGCATTAGTTTTGTAGGGAATTTATATGACGAAGGCACCATTTTAAAAATTGCAGACGCGTATCAGCAACAAACCAATTGGAATAAACAACATCCCGCATTATTTAAATAGTAGTTTCAAACATGAATAAAATAAAAAAGATTTCGATAAATAAGTTGGGCTATGGATTCATTAAGGATTTACCCAAAGGGAAGGACGAATACTATTTAAGAAATAAACAAAATAGAAGTGGGATCACTTACAGAAAGCTAACTGCTTTAGAAATTGAAATATTAGTACGCAATAGAAACACCAGTGACGAATGGTCCAATATATTAGTATCCAATGAATTCAATCCAGAATTGGTAAAAAACAGCTCTTTCTTTGGTTTAAATAGAATTGGTAATTTAGAAACAAGCTGTTTAAGTTTTAGTGACTTAATTGTACCCATTGGAATTTATAATTCTACTATTATTAGTTGTGATTTTGGAAACAATGTGTCGGTACACAATGTGAACTATATGTCACATTACATTTTAGGCAATGAAGTGATCATTAATAATGTAAACGAATTGGTCACCACCAATCATGCCAAATTTGGTAATGGTATTATTAAAAAAGGAGAACCAGAAGAAGTAAGAATATGGATGGAAATATGCAATGAAAATACGGGGAGAAAAGTATTGCCATTTAATGGTATGACAGCCGGAGATGCTTATTTATGGACAAGACATAGAGCAGATGCCGCTTTACAGCAAAAATTTATTGAAATAACAGAAAATCAATTTGATGATAAATTGGGATACTACGGAAAAGTGGGTGATAGAACCGTAATTAAGAACTGTAAAATTATAAAAGACGTTTGGATTGGAGAAGATGCTTATTTAAAAGGGGCAAACAAAATAAAGAACGTTACCATTAATTCACACCCCGAGGCGACTACACAAATTGGGGAAGGTTGTGAATTGGTAAACGGAATTATTGGCTATGGTTGTAGAATATTTTATGGTATTAAAGCCGTTCGCTTTGTATTATCCGATTATTCTCAATTGAAATATGGCGCAAGGCTCATTAACTCTTTTTTAGGACCCAATGCAACCATCTCATGTTGTGAAGTATTAAACTCCTTAATATTCCCTGCACACGAGCAGCACCATAATAATAGCTTCTTATGCGCTGCTACGGTAATGGGGCAATCCAATATTGCAGCGGGTGCTACGCTAGGTTCTAATCACAATAGCCGTGGAGCGGATGGTGAAGTGGTGATGGGTAGAGGATTTTGGCCAGGTTTGTGCGTAAGTATCAAACATAATTCAGTATTTGCTAGTTTCTCTTTATTAAACAAAGGGGATTATAACTATGAATTGAATATTCCCATTCCTTTCTCGTTAATTAGCAACGACCCAATAAAAGATGAGTTAATCATTATGCCAGGCTACTGGTTCTTATATAATTTTTATGCCTTAGCAAGGAACGCTTGGAAATATATGGACCGTGATAAACGTAAGTATAAGACACCCATCTATGAATATGACTACCTTGCGCCTGATTCGGTGAATGAATTATTAACGGCACGTGAAATTATTGCCAAGGCGGTTGCGACTGCACAATTAACAAAGCAAAAGAAAACAGTATTCACAGATGAGTCAAAGTTATTGGCATTGGGTGAAAATTTACTATCCACCAAGACCAAGAAAGAAATAGATGCATTAGAAATAACAGTAAATGGATTTGAAAATAGTAAAAGAAAAGTGAAATTGATCAAATCCTACGATGCTTATCATATGTTTGAAAAAATAATTTTCATATATGGTATAGAAGCAGCTTTACGTGTTACAGAAAATAAAAAAGGAAAAAATAGTATCAGCACCCTACAACAAGTGAAGTTATCTTCTACCAATTTAACTTGGACCAATATTGGCGGACAGTTAATTCCCAATAAAAATGTAGAAGGACTTTTAAATAAAATTAAATCCGGTGCCATTGAAAGCTGGAATCAGGTGCATGCATTTTACGAAACAGAATCTGAAAAATACAATACAAGAAAGGATTTACACGCATTGTCAACCTTGGAAAAATTAACCAAGAAGTCGGTTAACAAAGTCTCCACCACTCAGTTTGTAAATTGGTTAGACAGTTATTTGGAAATCAAAAAAGACATCACGGCTCGTATTCATGCAACCCGCGCAAAAGATTATGCAAATCCATTTAGGAAAATGGTGTATGAGAGTGAGGAAGAAATGAATGCAATAGTGGGTAGTTTAAAAGACAATAGTTTTATTAAGGAACAAAACAATGCATTGTCT
>Ga0209107_10000496_pt1 | contig 22982 bp, 23 predicted proteins | sample LakErihyJuly2011_2_FD_187460 | JGI IMG/M metagenome (GOLD analysis project Ga0209107, IMG submission 187460) | Freshwater microbial communities from dead zone in Lake Erie, Canada - CCB hypolimnion July 2011 (SPAdes) (version 2) | ecosystem: Environmental > Aquatic > Freshwater > Lentic >...
TTGGCGGGGACGATGCGATTAAAAAATTGACCTTACAATTTGATCGTATTTCAATCAATGAATTAAAAGTGACTGCTGAAAAAATCGCAGCAGCAGAAAATTTATTAACGCCAGGTTTAAAAACAGCCATTCAATTGGCAAAGGTTAATATTGAAGTTTTTCACAATAGTCAAATACAAAAAGTAGAACGTATTGAAACCATGCCGGGTGTTTGGTGTTGGAGGAAATCAGTAGGAATTGAAAAGGTAGGAATTTATATTCCAGGAGGGTCTGCTCCTTTATTTTCAACCGTATTGATGTTAGGGGTACCTGCAAAAATGGCGGGTTGTAAGGAGATTGTTTTATGTACACCGCCCAATGAACAGGGAGATATTCATCCTGCAATTTTATATGCCGCTTCATTGGTAGGGGTTACTGCTATTTATAGTGTAGGAGGTGCGCAAGCAATTGCGGCAATGGCATATGGCACAGCGACCATACCCAAAGTGCATAAAATATTTGGACCAGGTAATCAATATGTAACTGCTGCAAAACAGTTGGTGCAAAAAAATGGTATTGCAATTGATATGCCAGCAGGGCCAAGTGAGGTTTGTGTATGGGCAGATGAAAATGCAATACCCTCATTTGTTGCAGCAGATTTACTATCTCAGGCCGAACACGGTCCAGATAGTCAGGTTGTTTTAGTCACTAACGATAAAGCAATTCTTGCCGCAATACAAATTGAAATAGATTTACAGTTGATTGCACTGCCTAGGAAGGATATTGCAGTAAAAGCATTAGCGAATTCAAAAGCAATCATTTTGAGTAATCAAGATCAAGCTATTGATTTAATTAATGCGTATGCGCCAGAACATTTAATTTTAGCAGTAGATAATGCATTGCAAATAGCGGACAAGATAATTAATGCGGGGTCGGTATTTATTGGTAATTATTCACCAGAATCCGTTGGGGATTATGCAAGTGGAACGAATCATACTTTACCAACGAATGGCCACGCAAATGCCTACAGTGGTGTAAGCTTAGATAGCTTTGTTAAAAAAATAACGTTTCAGCAATTAACAGAGCGAGGATTAATGAATATAGCACCTACTGTAATTGAAATGGCTGAGGCAGAAGGATTACAAGCGCATAGTAATGCAGTATCAATTAGACTAAATTTGATAAAATCAAAATTGTAAAAATGAATTTTGACATAAAAAAAATTGTACGACCTAATATTGAAACCTTAAAGGCCTATTCATCTGCTAAGGATGAATATACGGGTGAGGCTAATGTTTTATTAGATGCGAATGAAAATAGTTTGGGATCGCCTACCACAAAATGGTATAATAGGTATCCTGATCCATATCAAAAAGCAGTTAAGAAAAAAATCGCCTTTATTAAACAAATTCCTGCTTCAAAAATATTTTTAGGAAATGGAAGCGATGAGTGTATTGATATTTTATATCGAACTTTTTGCGAGCCAGGAAAAGATAACATAATTATTTGTCCTCCCACGTATCCGATGTATGAGGTTAATGCGAACATTAATGGTATTGAAATTAAATCGGCACCCTTATTGCCGGATTATCAATTAAATGTTGCGCATATAGAACAATTAGTTAATGAGCAGACTAAAATAATTTGGATTTGTTCCCCCAATAATCCTACAGGAAATTCATTGGATCGGATTGATATTGAAACTATATTAAATCACTTTAATGGTTTGGTGGTTGTGGACGAAGCCTATATTAATTTTTCAAAGCAAAAATCATTCATTGCTTCATTAATTGATTATCCCAATTTAGTGGTTTTGCAAACCTTAAGTAAAGCATGGGGCTTAGCAGGTTTGCGTTTAGGCATGTGTTTTGCAAGTGAAGCAATTATTGGCTACATGAATAAAGTAAAAGCGCCCTATAATATAAATATAGTGACCCAAGAATTGGCATTACAAGCTTTGGAGGAAGTAGGGCAAGTAAATGATATGATTCAACACTTGGTAGATATGCGTATTGCTTTAGCGGAAGTAATTAAAAGTATGCCTTATGTTGAAAAAGTTTTTCCTTCCGATACCAATTTTTTATTGGTTAAAATACCCAAGGCCAGCGAGTTGTATCGTTATTTATTAACGCAAGGAATAGTGGTTCGAGACAGGTCTAGCCTTGAAAATTGCGCGGATAGTTTAAGGATTACTGTAGGAACAGAGCAGGAAAATACACAGTTAGTGGATGCGATGGCCAATTGGATCAATTTGACATTTACATTGGACTAATTATCCTATTAATTTATTAAATTACACCATCATTATATAATTAAAAATGTATCATATGAAAAAAGGAATTTATCTTTTATTATTAACAATGAGTGTTCAATTTTTAGCGCATGCACAGGATAATGCTGGGTTAACTTTACCTACTGGGTTTAAAGCAAATTTGTTTGCCGAAAACATTGGGAGTGCAAGACATATTGCCATCTCAAAAAGTGGGGTTGTTTTTGCGAAGTTGAATAGAGCAGACAAACAAGGGAGAACCATTATTAGATTAGCCGATGAAAACAAGGATGGTGTTTCAGATAATGTCACAGGTTGGGCGAATTTTGGAGGTACAGGTATCTACTTAAAAGGTAATGCCTTGTATGCAAGTTCAAATGAAGCTATTTTTAAATATCAATTAGATGGTAATGATGAAGTGGTAAATCCATTAAGTCCAATTACAGTGGTGAGTGGTTTAATCAATCGTCGACAACATGAATCAAAATCCATCACTTTTGACAAGGCAAATAATATATATGTAAATATTGGGGCTTATTCAAATGCATGTCAAGAAAAAGATAGAACGCCTGGTGTGAAAGGAATGATGCCATGTCCTATCTTGGATTCAGCCGGCGGTATTTGGAAATTTGATGCTAGCAAGGAAAATCAAACCTATGGTGATGGAAAAAGATACGCGACTGGACTTAGAAATGTTATTGGACTTGATTGGAATCCGCAAGCCAATAAATTATATGTAGCACAACATGGACGTGATCAATTAAATACTTTTTTTCCAAGTTTATATACAGATGCACAAAATGCAGAGTTGCCAGCGGAAACCTTTTATGAAATAAATGACGGAGACAATGCAGGATGGCCGTATGTTTATTATGATAATTTCCAACATAAAAAAATAGTTTCTCCTGAGTATGGTGGGGATGGCAAAAAAGAAGGTGCTAGTGATATTAAAAATCCAGCAGTCGCATTTCCGGCACATATGGCACCCATGGGTGTATTATTTTATACAGGAAATCAATTTCCTGAAAAGTATAAAAATGGGGCATTTATCACTTTCCATGGCTCTTGGAATAGAGCGCCATTGCCTCAGGAAGGATTCTTTGTTGCATTTGTTCCTTTTAAAAATGGCAAAGCAACAGGGGAGTGGGAAATTTTTGCCAATGGATTTGCAGGCACGATTGATGGTGCTAAAATTACCAGTACACGCAGTGCTAAGGCTAGACCTTGCGGTTTGGCACAAGGACCTGATGGATCCATTTATGTAAGTGATGATACGAAGGGGTCTATTTTTAAAATTTCTTATCAAAAATAATTTTCTAAATATTGTATTTGTATATGGGTAATACTAAAATTCGATTTTTTCTTTTTGGAGCTGTTATGATGTTTTTATTTGTTTCCATTAAAACGCAGGCACAAAATGTAGAAAACGGAAAGAAAATATATCAGACCAGATGTTTGGTTTGCCATCAAGCGGATGGGGGTGGCGTTCCAAATATGAATGCACCCTTAGATGGGGCAAGCAATGTAGTCGGTGATGATATTGCTAGGTTGGTGAAAATTATAAAAAATGGTTTTAACGAAAGGGTGGAGCTAGATGGATTATACTATAGTAATAGCATGACGCCGAATCCTGATTTGACGCCTGCGCAAATTAGCGATGTGTTAACTTATATTAGAACTAGTTGGAGTAATAAAGCTACAAAAGTAACCACCGTTCAAGTGCAACAAGCAATTAAAGGGAATCAAAAAATAAGTACAAAGTAGTTAATCGCTTTGCCGAGTTAAATTTTAAATTATGCGTCCTATATTATTTATTGATCGAGATGGGGTTATTCTACAAGAACCAAAAAGCGATTTCCAAATTGATCATATTGACAAAACAAGTTTTGTTCCTGGGGCAATAACTAATTTACATAAAATTGCTACTGAGTTAGGGTTTTATAAGGTGATGGTAACCAATCAAGATGGCTTAGGGACTGATGCGTATCCAACGAATCAATTTGAACCATTTCAGCAATTAATGATACGTACTTTAGCAGCGGAAAATTTTGTTTTTGATGAGATAAAAATTGATGCTTCCTTTGCCAAGGATAATTTACCAACGCGTAAGCCGGGTATTGGCCTTGTTCAGCATTTGATGAATAATGAAAATTTTGACATTGTAAATTCCTTTGTCATTGGTGACAGATGGAGTGATATACAATTAGCAAAAAACATGGGATGCAAGGCGATTTATTTTAAATCAGGTAATCATGTACTTACTACTGAGCAAGCAATTGAATATAAAGACACTATTGCATTGGAAACCGAAACTTGGGCAGCTATCTATTCTTTTTTAAAGTTAGGTTTAAGAAAAGTGCAACATCAAAGAAATACGAAGGAAACTAAAATTAGTATTTCATTAAATATGGATGGTAGCGGTCAAGCGGATATTAAAACAGGATTGGGCTTTTTTGATCATATGTTGGAGCAAATCGCAAGACATGGTTCTATCGATTTAGCCATTCAATGCGATGGCGATTTGCATATTGATGAGCACCATACCATTGAAGATGTAGGGATTGCTTTGGGAGAAGCTTTTGCTATGGGTTTAGCTGATAAGAGAGGAATGGAACGTTATGGCTATGCACTTCCTATGGACGAGGCGGAAGCCAAAGTTTTAATCGATTTTGGAGGCCGCAACTGGATTGTATGGGATGCTAGTTTTACCCGTGAAAAAGTAGGAGAAATGCCTACGGAGATGTTTTTCCACTTTTTTAAATCATTCAGTGATGCGGCAAAAGCCAATTTAAATATTAGCTGTAAAGGTGAAAATGAGCATCATAAAATTGAAGCCATATTTAAAGCCTTTGCCAAGGCGATCAAAATGGCGGTGCATCGTAATCCAGCCAGTGACCAGTTGCCGAGTACAAAGGGGGTTTTGTAAGGGCCGCAACTTCCTAGCTAACATTTGATAGGGTAAACCTTAGCTTTTTTTGGATTTATAAAGGCATTTTCCTTAAATTTGTAGTAAGATGATAAAAACAAACAATATATGGTGGTGGCATACAAAATCCGTTAGGGTATTGTAGTGACATAACTATTATTGTCAAATTATACATAAACCCTAACAGCAATGTTGGGGTTTATTTTTTTAATAAATGACCAAAGGAAAAATGAAAAAAATTGTAATACAAACGGAAGTAACAAAAATGTTAGCCGATACTTTTACGCCGGTAGGAATTTACCTGCGCTTAAGGGATCGTTTTCGTGATACTATTTTATTAGAAAGCACGGATTCGCATGCCTCAGAAAATAGCTATTCTTTTATTGGCGTAAATGCGATTGGTGGGATTGAGATTTCGTCTTTAAATCAGATTGAATATAAATACCCGAATCAAGAGCCTGAAAAAGAAACCATCAATAATGTGCATGATGCGCCTGATCGTATTTGGTCCTATATGCAGCAATATGAAATGAAAGCGGCCAATTTGAAAGAAGCATCCTTTGGTCAAGGATTATATGGGTATACCACTTATGATGCCATTCCATTTTTTGATTCTATTCAATTTAAAAAGAAAGCCGACATCATTCCATTAATGCGCTATCGATTGTATCAATATGTAATTGCCTTTAATCATTTTAAAGATGAGATATACATTTGTGAAAATAAAATAGATGGGATTGATTCCGAATATAACGCTTTGTTGTCCTTTATTAAAAGTAAGGATGTTCCACAATATCCTTTTTTCATCAGAGGTGCAGAAAGTGTAAATCAAACGGATGATGAATTTATAAAAGTGGTGAAACAAGGGATACAACATTGCATGAGAGGGGATGTTTTTCAAATTGTATTAAGTCGCAGATTCCAGCAATCTTTTCAGGGAGATGAATTTAATGTTTATCGCACTTTACGGAACATTAATCCTTCACCGTATTTGTTCTTTTTTGATTACGGGGATTATAAATTGATGGGATCTTCACCCGAAGCGCAAATCATCATTAAAAATGGCAAAGCAGTGGTACATCCAATTGCAGGCACTTTTAAAAGAAGTGGGGATGAAGCAACGGATGCTTTAATGACCCAGAAGTTATTGGATGATCCAAAGGAAAATGCAGAACATGTGATGTTGGTTGATTTAGCGCGTAATGATTTAAGTAGGGTATGTACGGATGTTCACGTGAAGCATTACCGTCAAGTACATTATTATAGTCATGTGATTCATTTGGTCAGTGAAGTGGAAGGGTCAGTTGCTAAGGATGCAAATCCATTTCAATTAATTTCAAAGACATTTCCTGCGGGTACATTAAGTGGGGCACCTAAATTTAAAGCAATGCAGTTAATTGACGGGATGGAACCAACTAAAAGATCCTACTATGGTGGTTGTATTGGCTTTGTAGGTTTTGATGGCAGTTGCAATCAAGCAATCATGATTCGTACTTTTTTGAGTCAGCAAAACACATTGACTTATCAAGCAGGTGCCGGGGTGGTGGCTGCAAGTGTTCCTGAAAATGAATTGCAGGAAGTGAATAATAAACTTAATGCGTTAAAAATGGCGATGGTTTTAGCTGAAAAAATACACGAATAAATCTACAAAGTATTTTGAGTTGTATCGGAATATAAAAAATAAATCTGGGGCTGAACAAGAAAAAAAAGTTAGAATGAAAATATTAGTATTTGACAATTACGATTCCTTTACCTACAATTTGGTGCAATTAATCAAAGAATTAGCACCAAAGGCAGCTGTGGAAGTTTTTCGAAATGATGAGATTACATTAGAAGCGGTTAAAGCTTACGATAAAATTTTATTATCGCCAGGTCCAGGTGTGCCTTCCGAGTCGGGCTTATTATTGCAGTTGATTAAGGAGTATGCTGCTAGCAAATCCATATTTGGTGTTTGTTTGGGACAACAAGCTATTGGTGAATCATTTGGTGGGCAATTAACTAATTTATCAAAAGTGTATCATGGCATTGCAACCCCTATTGAATTAACAACGCCTTCGGTATTGTTTGAAGGCTTGCCTCCTAAATTTAGTGTGGGAAGATACCATAGTTGGGTGGTGGACGAAAAAAACTTCCCTGCTGATTTGATTGTTACTTCAAAAGATGAAAATGGTTATATCATGTCCTTGGAGCATAAAACATATGATGTTAAAGGGGTACAATACCATCCCGAAAGTGTTTTGACACCAGATGGCAGTAAGATTATCAATAACTGGTTAAAAATTTAAAAGTCTGCATTAAAAAAAAGAAATTAGCCAATATATAAAGAATAACATTGATTAAAACAGAAAGTTGAAAATTTGAATACTAGAATACGATGAAAAAAATATTACAATATTTGTTTGAACACAAATCCCTCACCAGGGAGCATGCCATGGAAGTATTGGTGGACATCTCCAATGGCAAATATAATGAGCATGAAATAACTTCATTCATTACGGTGTATTTGATGCGAAGTATTACCATTGATGAGTTAATGGGATTTAGAGATGCATTACTTTCATTAGCGGTAAAAGTAAATGTAGGGGTAGATAATGCCATTGACATAGTGGGAACGGGTGGAGATGGAAAGGATACTTTTAATATTTCAACATTGGCATGCTTTATTGTGGCGGGCGCAGGTCAGCCAGTGGTAAAACATGGCAATTATGGGGCATCAAGTATCAGTGGGTCTTCCAATGTGATGGAGCAATTGGGCTATAAATTTAAAAATGAGGAAGCTGCTTTAGCAAAAGAAGTAAAGGAAGCGAGTATCTGTTTTTTACATGCACCTTTATTTCATACAGCATTAAAAACAGTAGGACCTTTAAGAAGAAATATGGGAGTGCGTACCTTTTTTAATATGCTAGGCCCAATTGTAAATCCTGCGCAACCAAAATTTCAATTAATTGGGGTGTACAATTTAGAAATGGCCAGAATTTATAATTATGTATTGCAGTTATTAAATAAGGAATTCACCATCATTCATAGTTTAGATGGGTATGATGAAATTTCATTAACCACGGATACCAAAATATTATCCAATACCGGTGAATCGATCAAAACCCCCTATCAATTAGGTAAAAAACGGGTGTTTGCTGCTGAATTAGAAGGGGGCAATACGGTGGCTGAGGCTGCTGCTATTTTTAAAAATATTATTGAAGGGAAAGGGACTTGGTCTCAAAATGCAGTGGTACTGGCAAATGCTGCCATGGCATTACATGTAACAGGCAAGTATGAAAATTATGATTTGGCTTTTCAAGCCGCAGTGAATAGTTTGGAATCAGGTGCTGCGAACAATTGTTTAAATAAATTAATTAGCCTACAATGAGCAGTAACATTTTAGCAAAAATTGTGGCCCAAAAGTTCGTTGAAGTAGCAGAACGAAAAAAACAAATCTCTATAGGGGAGCTTGAAGCGATGCCTCTATTTGCAAATGCAGGATTTTCTTTAAAAACTAATTTAGTTGATACAAGTAAAACGGGTATTATTGCGGAATTCAAAAGACAATCTCCCTCAAAGGGCATTATCAATAATACTGCATTAGTGAATGAAGTAACCAAAGCCTATAGTGATTTTGGTGCTTCAGGTATTTCGGTGTTAACAGATACGCATTTTTTTGGAGGAAGCTTAGATGATTTAGCCATAGCTGTAAAAAATACAACACCAGTGTTGCGTAAAGAGTTTATTATAGACGAATTTCAAATCATTGAAGCCAAGGCTTATGGGGCTTCAGTTATATTATTAATTGCTTCCTGCTTAACACCTGCCGAAACGGAATTGTTGGCGCGTACTGCAAAGGGATTAGGGATGGAAGTATTATTAGAAATACATGATGCAACTGAAATTGGACATATAGGTGATGAGGTTGATTTTGTGGGGGTGAATAATCGAAGTTTAAAATCATTTGAAGTTAATATTGAACATTCCTTACAATTGAGGAGTCAATTACCTAAAAACAAATTAAGTATTGCAGAGAGCGGCATTTATGATATGGCTACTTTTCAGTTATTAAAAAAGGAAGGGTTTGATGGATTTTTAATGGGGGAGTATTTTATGAAACAAGATGACCCAGCAAAAGCGTTTGAACTATTTGTATCACAAATTAAATCAAGTACCAATGCAATTTAAAGTATGTGGGATTACTGATTTAGCGCAAGCCATCGCACTTGATGAAATAAATGTTAATTATATTGGATTTATTTTTTATGCACCATCAAAGCGCTATGTATTAAATCAGTTGACATTAAATCAGTTGTCTGATTTTAACCCAAAATATGCAAAAAAAGTAGGTGTTTTTGTAAATGAGCCTTTGGAACAGGTGATTGACATCATTAGTAAAGCCAAACTGGATATCGTGCAATTGCATGGCGATGAAGATGCTAATTATTGTAGAACAGTTAATCAAATAGTCCCGGTGGTTAAAGTGTTTAGGGTGGCGAATTGCTTGCCTGATTTTGCAGCATTTGAAAATGCAGCAAGCTATTATCTATTTGATACTGATAGTGCTTTATATGGAGGTACAGGACAACATTTTAATTGGGAGCTGATCAAAAATACTGATTTCAATAAACCCTATTTTTTAAGTGGTGGCATTGGTCCAAATGATGTACATGGGATTGAAGTAATGAAAAAGTCAAAAGCTGGGAACTGTTTATTAGCGATAGATGTAAATAGCCAATTTGAAACAGCACCAGGAACAAAAAATATTGAATTAATTAAAACTTTTATAAATGCAAGCATTTAACACACAAGTAAATTATCAAAATCCAAGTATCGAGGGGTATTACGGTGAATTTGGTGGTGCATACATCCCTGAGATGTTATTTAAAAATGTAGAAACCCTCAAGGCGGAGTATTTGAAAATTATGGAGGATCCTACCTTTATTGCCGAAGTGGATGCCTTATTAAAAGATTATGTAGGACGACCAACGCCACTTTTTTTCGCTGAAAGATTAAGTAAAGAAATAGGTGCAAACATTTATTTAAAACGAGAGGATTTGTGTCATACAGGTGCGCATAAAATTAATAATACAATTGGTCAAATTGTTTTGGCCAAAAGATTAGGGAAAACAAAAATTATTGCTGAAACAGGTGCTGGCCAACATGGCGTAGCCACTGCAACAGTTTGTGCATTAAAGGGTATGGAATGTGTGGTGTATATGGGTGAAAAAGATATTGAAAGACAAGCGCCCAATGTAGCTAGAATGAAAATGCTCGGTGCAACAGTGGTGCCGGCTAAAAGTGGTAGTAAAACTTTGAAGGATGCGACCAATGAAGCGATACGTGCTTGGATTAATGAGCCTAATGAAACACATTATATTATAGGTAGCGTAGTAGGGCCACATCCTTATCCTGATATGGTTGCTCGTTTTCAAAGTGTCATTAGTAAGGAAATGCGATCGCAGTTAAAGGAAAAATTAGGTAATGAATTACCTACGCATGTGGTAGCATGTGTTGGAGGCGGTAGTAATGCTGCTGGTGCATTTTATCATTTTTTAAATGAACCTACCGTTGCATTGGTGGCTGTTGAAGCAGCGGGTCATGGGGTTTATTCAGGCTTAAGTGCTGCAACCACCCAATTAGGAACGCATGGTATTTTGCATGGCAGTAAAAGTATTGTGATGCAAACTAGTGATGGTCAGGTGGTAGAGCCCCATAGTATCTCAGCAGGATTGGATTACCCAGGTATTGGCCCATTGCATGCATTTTTGTATGAAAGCAAGAGAGGTACTTTTTTAAGTGCTACTGATGAAGAGGCATTGGCTTCTGCTTTTCATATATCACAAATTGAAGGCATCATACCTGCATTGGAAACTGCACATGCCTTTTCAGTATTGCCTAAATTAGGTTTAAAACCAACTGATGTGGTGGTGGTTTGTTTAAGTGGAAGAGGTGATAAGGATTTGGCAACCTATATGGAGCATTTGTAATTACATAGGTAATCGAACAGGAATTTAATATAATAAAAATGAGATTTTTTAGGACAAAATTTGAGCTAATAAAATCTTAATGAAAATATAAAGTATGTCAAGATTAGAAAATTTATTTAAAGTGCAATCAAAGCGCGTTTTGAATGTATACTGTACAGCAGGATACCCTCAGTTGAAAAGTACATTACAAATTATGGAAAGCTTGCAAGAAAACGGTGCAAATATCATTGAGTTGGGTATGCCCTATAGCGATCCATTGGCCGACGGAGAAGTGATTCAAGTTAGTAGTCTTCATGCATTGTCAAATGGCATGACCCTACAAGTATTATTTGAGCAATTAAGTGAAATGCGCAAAACAATTCATATTCCGGTAGTACTCATGGGGTATATGAATCCAATTTTACAATATGGTTTTGAAGCTTTTTGTTTGCGCGCAAAGGAAGTAGGTGTGGATGGACTTATATTACCTGATCTACCTTTGTTTGAGTTTGAAAACAGCTATGGAAAAACCATCAAAGAAAATGGACTAGATTTTATTTTCCTAGTTACCCCCGAAACTCCGGAAGAAAGATTGAGAAAATTAGATAGTTTAAGTTCAGGATTTTTATATGCGGTAAGTTCATCAGCAACCACTGGGAAGGATAAGGATTTTTCGCAAGTAGCCAGTTACTTAGAAAGATTGCAAAATATGAATTTGAAGAATCCAATTTTAGTCGGATTTGGAATCAAGGATAAGGAAACATTTGATGCTGTGAACGAATTTTCAAATGGGGCGATCATTGGGTCGGCTTATATAAATGCGTTGACTCATGGAGAAGATGTGGGCGTGACAACAAAACAATTTTTAAATAGGGTTATGGGTAATTAGTTTATCATGAATACAGTTATTATACAATATAATGCAGGTAATATTCAATCCGTTTTATACGCATTGGAAAGGATTGGTATGACAGCAGTGGTGACTGATGACCCAACATTGATACAATCTGCAGATAAGGTTATTTTTCCAGGAGTGGGCGAAGCCAGTACTGCAATGCAATATTTAAAGGAGCGTAATTTAGATATATTAATTCCACAATTAAAACAACCTGTATTAGGTATTTGTCTTGGTATGCAATTGATGTGTCAGCATTCTGAAGAAAATAACACCTCCTGTTTAGGAATTTTTGACGAAGAGGTACAACAATTTTCAACTTCTGAACCTACGCTTAAAATACCACAAATGGGATGGAATACTATTTGTGATTTAAAAACCGATTTATTTACCTCAGTTCCAGAAAATAGTTTCGCCTATTTTGTACATGGCTATTATGCAACAATAGGCACACATACCATTGCTAAAACTGATTATATACAATCTTATAGTGCTGCATTACATAAAGATAATTTTTATGGTGTGCAGTTTCACCCGGAAAAGTCGGCCTTGGTTGGGGAACAAATTATTAAAAACTTTATCGCACTTTAAACAAATCGCTTACATGCAAATTATACCAGCTATTGACATTATTGAAGGAAAGTGTGTCCGTTTAACCGAAGGCGATTATGCACAAAAAAAAATATACAACGAAAATCCTTTGGAAGTGGCAAAGGCTTTTGAAGGTATTGGTTTAATGCGCTTGCATTTGGTTGATTTAGATGGTGCAAAAGCGGGGGAGGTCATCAATTGGAAAGTGTTAGAAAAAATTGCTACGCAAACTTCACTGAAAATTGACTTTGGCGGAGGCATTAAAAAAGAAGCAACTTTAAAAATGGTGTTGGAATCGGGGGCTACCTATGCGACCATTGGAAGTTTAGCAGTAAAAAATCCAGAATTATTTGAGGAATGGATCGCAAGGTTTGGGGCAGAAGTGTTTATGTTGGGTGCTGATGTGTTTGAAGAGAAAATTGCCATCGGTGGCTGGTTAGAAAAAACCAATATCACTGTATTTGATTTTATGAAAATGTATATGGATAAGGGAGTGAGTCAAATGTTTTGTACTGATATCCAAAAGGACGGTAAACTACAAGGACCTTCGATTGAGTTATATGAAAAAATTATCAATCAATTCCCCACATTAAATTTAATTGCAAGTGGCGGGGTGAGTTCCTTGGATGATTTAATTGAATTAGAGGAGATTGGCTGCAGTGCAGCAATAGTGGGGAAAGCGATTTATGAAAATAAAATTACCATTAATGATTTGGCTAATTTTAATTAAGCAGCTAAATTAAAAAATATTACATGTTAACCAAGAGAATCATACCCTGTTTAGATATCAAAGATGGCCGGACGGTTAAAGGGGTCAACTTTACCGAATTGCGGGATGCAGGAGATCCGATTGAATTAGCTGCGCTATATGCATTACAAGGGGCAGATGAATTGGTTTTTTTGGATATTACTGCAACCGTAGAAAAAAGAAAAACCTTAAGTGAATTAGTCAATAAAATCGCACACAAAATTAATATCCCATTTACCGTGGGGGGAGGAATAAAAACCGAGGAGGATGTGAGCGTATTGTTACAAAATGGGGCAGATAAAATTTCTATAAATACAGCAGCCTATTTAAATCCTACAGTTATTAAAAGTTTTGCGAAAAATTTTGGTAGTCAATGTGTTGTTTTGGCAATTGATACCAAATGTGAAGCAGATGGCAAATGGTATGTATATTTAAATGGGGGGCGTCAAAAAACGGATACCTTAACTACGGAGTGGGCAAAAAAAGCGGTGGATTTAGGGGCCGGTGAAATATTGTTGACTTCTATGAATCATGATGGCACGAAACAAGGGTTTGCATTAGATATTACCGCAACGCTATCATCAAACTTACCTGTACCCATTATCGCTTCAGGCGGTGGCGGGGAGTCGGCGCATTTTTATGATGTTTTTACTACTGGAAAAGCTGATGCGGCATTAGCAGCGAGTATATTTCATTACAAGGAATTAGCAATACCTGATTTGAAACAATATCTAAATAATAAAGGCATCCCTATTCGGCTTTAAGTTTATATAGAATCAAAACTTTAATTAATTTTAATTATGAATATCAATTTTACAAAATATGCCGATGGCTTGGTGCCTGCCATTATTCAAGATGCCAACACGAAAAGTGTCTTGATGTTGGGGTTTATGAATCAAGCAGCAGTGGATGCAACTATTTCACTAAAGAATGTTACCTTTTTTAGTCGTTCAAAAAATAGGTTATGGACGAAAGGGGAGGAAAGTGGCAATTTTCTTCAATATATAAGTATGGCCCTTGACTGTGATCAAGATACATTACTTATTCAAGCGGTTCCATTAGGTCCGGTTTGTCATACTGGGACATCCACTTGCTGGGGGGAGGATGCGGGGAATGATTTTTCATTTTTACATCAATTGGAGGAAATCATTGGATCACGGAAAAACGCAGACCCTTCGAGTTCCTATGTTGCTAGTTTATTTGCTAAGGGGATTAATAAGATTGCCCAAAAAGTAGGTGAGGAAGCAGTCGAATTAGTGATAGAAGCCAAAGACAATGATGCAAAATTATTTTTAGATGAATCTGCTGATTTATTATTCCATTACATGATTTTATTACAAGCAAAGGGCTACCAGCTTAGCGATATCGTAAAAGTGTTAAAACAAAGACATCAGGGTTAAATTACTTATATTTACATTTCAATTTTTTAAATGATACTTATGAAAAAATGGATAATTGGGTTTTTAGTAATGTGTATTTATACAAATTTAAGTGCACAGGGAATTGTTATTAATGGGGAATTAAAAAATTTACCAGACAGTACGGTGGTAACTTTATTAGATGGGATGGGTAATAAAGAAGTTGCATCAGTAAAGGCAATGGGCGGCAAATTTGAATTAAAAGCAAGTACTAATTTTACCAGTATTTTTATTGTTGGATTTAGTGGCTTGCAGCCAAAGCTTCCTTTATTTATTAATAATGAGAAAGTAAGTATCACCGGGGATATTCTAACGCCTAATGCGATTCAATACCAAGGTTCCCTAAGTCATTCGGTATATCAATCTTATATGGCGGTGATGAATCCGAAGATGGAAGCCTATTTCAAAAGTTTAGCTGCAGTGCAAGGGGAGAAAAATGAAAAGACTAAGGATTCTTTGACGCAAATTGCTGAAAGTCAGTCCAAGGATTTAATTTTTACTTATGAAAATATGAGTAGAATTAACAAGTCATCACCCGTGACCACCTTCTTCTTATTTCAATATGCTAATATATTTCCATCGGTCAAAGATCAATTGTCCACCTATTATGAGCTCCTACAAGGGGATGCTAAAACTGGACCTTTTGCAGATGTCATTAGCAAAACCTTAACCACAAGTAGTTTTGGAAAGATTGGATCTGAAATGCCAAATTTTACACAAAATGATCAGAATGGCAAACCGGTTAGCTTAGCCTCCTTTAAAGGTAAATATGTATTGGTTGATTTTTGGGCAAGCTGGTGCGGACCTTGTCGTGCTGAAAATCCAAATCTGGTGAAAGAATACAATGCCTTTAAGTCAAAAAATTTCACCATTTTAAGTGTTAGCTTGGATAATACTAAGGATAAGTGGCTAGAGGCAATCAAAAAAGATGGATTGACTTGGACCCATGTAAGTGATTTAAAGTATTGGCAAAATGCTGTAGCAATTCAATTTGGTATTCAAAGTATTCCAGCTAGTTTCATTTTAGATCCCACTGGAAAAATTATTGGAAGAGATTTAAGAGGTGCCGACTTAGGTGCATTTTTAAGCAAAACTTTGAAATAGTAGTATTAAAAATTGGGGTATAATATTTTCAGAATATATAAACTTAAAAAGCCTTGAATCACTTCAAGGCTTTTTTGTATTCAGCTTCTTCAAAACCTAATAAAATGACTTTGTCATTGATGCTCAGTAGTGGACGTTTAATAATGGATGTTTTTTCGATCATTAAACCAATGGCTGCTTTTTGGGTGGTAATTTTTGCCTGCACTTCGGGGGCGAGTTGTCGCCAAGTGGCTCCTTTTTTATTGACAAGCGCTTCCCAACCCACTTGTTTGCACCAATCAGTGAGTAATGCACTTGTTATACCTAGCTTTTTGTAATCATGAAATTCGTAGGCAATTTTTTTTGCTTTTAACCAGTCCAAAGCTTTTTTTACTGTGTTGCAATTAGGAATTGCATATACTTTTAATTCGCTCATTTGAATTACTTTATATATTTTTTTGCTAACCAGCTTTCTGCTAATGGTTGCAACCAATGGGCTTCCATCTCCGCTTTGTTATTGACTAAATTATTAAAATACAAGCTATCATTGGTTAATAAACCATTTTCAATGGCGTAGCCTACTTGTGCTAATGGGATGGTTTGTACTTTGTTCTTCACCCAAAAAGCAAGTAGTTCTCTATTAAACATTTGTAATTGAAATCTTTTTTCTATTTCTTTAATAATATGCACTGAACTATCGGTGCTACATCCGCCCACGGTTGTATGCGATTCATCCGCCATCAGAACAATGAACTGCCCATATAAAATAGTGGCAAACCCTTTAACATTTGCGCCGTGGCTTTTCCAAATATCAGTAAAATTTTCTAAGATGGTTTCAATTTCAAAAATTTCACTCATGCTAAATAATCGGTTGGATTGGTAGATCCATACTTTAGATTGTGGGTGAAAATTTGCTGGAAAAATATTGGGTAAATGTACTTTCATGATGCTTAAATTATATGATTGCTTGCGCGATTATTTCTGCGATGTCTAAAACAGTAGGGTCGTGCTGATTTTCGGCTACCTTTAATCCATCGGATAGCATGGTATTGCAAAAAGGGCAGGCACTTGCCACAAAATCAGTGGCTGTTGCCCTTGCTTCTTCCGCCCGTTCTGTATTAATTCTCTTTTCTCCTTTTTCTTCTTCTTTGAACATTTGTGCGCCACCTGCACCACAACACAAACCTTTGGATTTACATCTTTTCATTTCCTTTAATTCCATTTCCAAACTTTCCAATACTTTTCTCGGGGCTTCATAAATTTCATTCGCTCTACCTAAATAACAGCTATCGTGGTAAGTGATGGTTTTTCCTTTCCATTCATTACTATCAGTAAATTTAATTTTTCCTTGCTCAATTAATTCTTGTAAAAATTGGGTATGATGAATTACGTCATAGTTTCCTCCTAGTTCGGGATATTCGTTTTTTAAAGTATTAAAGCAATGCGGACAGGTGGTTACAATTTTTTTGATATTGTAGCCATTTAAAATTTGAATATTTTGATAAGCCATCATTTGGAACATAAATTCATTACCAGCGCGTCTTGCAGGATCGCCTGTGCATGCTTCTTCTTTTCCTAAAATGGCATATTTAACACCCGCCTTATTTAAGATAGTAGCAAATGCCTTCGTAATCTTTTGCGCTCTTTGGTCAAAGCTGCCAGCACAACCTACCCAAAACAATATTTCAGGTTGTTCGCCACCCGCCATCATTTCCGCCATTGTTAATACCTTCATAAACTTATTTTTATGCCTTTGTCCATGCATCACGGTCGTCAGGAGAAAATTTCCATGGTGCAAAATTATTTTCAATATTACTAAACATATTATTCCATTCTTGTGGGGCATTGCTTTGCTCCATCACGAGTGATCTTCTTAATTCAATGATAATATCCAAGGGCGAAATGCTAATAGGACATTCCTGCACACATGCATTACAAGTTGTGCACGCCCTTAATTCCTCGACGGTAATATAATCATGTAATAATGTTTTACCATCTGGGACAAACACTTTGTTTATTGCTATATTTTTTGAGATGTTTTCAATACGATCTCTGGTCGCCATCATTATTTTACGGGGGCTTAATAATTTCCCGGTGCTATTGGCTGGACATGCATCCGTGCATCTGCCACATTCAGAGCAACTATAAGCGTCCATTAAATTTTTCCAACTCAATTCGGTGGCTTCCTTCGCGCCAAAGCTTTCTGGGGTTGCTGCATTTGTTGGGGCCAACTCAGGTTGCATGGCATACAACACTTCATTTTGTATATCAGGCATATTATGGATTGTGCCACTTGGTATCAGTGGGGCATAGTATGCATTAGGAAAAGCTAAAACAATGTGCAAATGCTTTGAGTAAGGTAAATAATTCATAAAAGCATAAATACCAATTATATGAAGCCACCAGGCTGTCTTTTCAACTAGTAGTAATTGTTCCTGATCAAAATTAGCCGTTAACCATGGGGTGAAATTTTTTGATATCATAAAGCTTACTTCATGATCGGCCGAATTCATGAGTAGGAATAAGCTCATCAATAAAATTTCAATAATCAAAATATAATTAGCATCGGTGCGAGGCCATCCTTCCAAGTCCTTACTAATAAATCGTTTTAATTTTATAATATTTCTTCTGATCAAAAAAATCACACATGCGATGGTCACAAGAAGCGCTAAGACTTCAAAGGTGTTGATTAAAAAGGTATAAAACTCACCCATGCTTTTTGAAAATACACGATGTGTGCCTAAAATACCATCTACAATTATTTCAAGTAATTCAATATTAATAATAATGAATCCGATGTATAGGATTAAATGTAAAACTGCCACAATGGGTTTTTGGAACATTTTTTTTTGACCTAAAGCCAATAAAATCACATTCCGCCATCTTTGTCCCGGGTGGTCATTTAAATCAGTTGTCTTTCCTAATAAGATACTGCGCCTTATGCGCAATATCTTTTTTGCAAATAGCCCAAAAGAGCATAAGGTAACAAGAGTAAAGATGATTTCTGAAATTAAACCCATATGGTGTATTGTTTCGCTTTTAGCGATATACAAATTTAACCCATTTATAAAGTCATACGGAATAACTTGCCATTAAATTTTCTAAATTAATAATAAAGCCATTGGCTGCTCCATTTGCCATTGCTTAGGATAAGTGTTGGGGCTGGAAATTTAATCGCATTCAGTAGAAAAAATATCGATTTTACCCACTTTTTTTTGGTTGGAATTTTCTCAAAATCAACATCGAAGGAAAGGTACCATTCTTGGTAGCGTTTGATATCATCACGGATAATATCTCCATTGGGGCTGGGCCATCTATTCCCATATCCGCCAAACATATTGTCCGCACCATAACCAACAGCAATATTTAACCATTTAGGAACGGGAAGTTGGTTATTAAAATCATGCAAATTGGCGCTTAACCAATATGTTTGTGCATTATAATCTTTGAATAATCTTTCGGTAAATACCGATCCAAAAAATTGGTTGGTTCGGTCCTGCAACTGCTTGTCACTGTATTTATTATAATGGGTACTAAATTTTAGCCGAACCCTTTGTTTCTTCCATAACAACTCCTGGCCCATCCATAGTCCAACACCAATAGAATTACTTTTAATATCAGACCAGCTCCAGCCCCATTGGGTTGAATAACCGTCAAGGGTTTCAATAACAGTTTGGTAAGCCAAACCTGAAAATCCTGCCAACAGTACTGATTTTTTATGGTTTACACCCGCCCATTTCCAGGTCCTAAAACTTAATCTAGATAAATTATATGCGGCATAAGCATGTCCAACTTTATCCATATCCAACCATTCTCCTGCGTCATTATAATAATGAAAACTACTTTTAGGGTATCCAGCGTACCAAATTTTATTTAAGCCAATCATGGAAGCGCCATAGCCTGATGTTTGAAGTGAAGTGACTAAGCGCAACCTTTTTTTAAAATTGACGGGCTTGATGTCAAAATTGGTATCTAGGCTGGGTTCGCTTTTTGAATTAGCATTAGTAATGCTGATACTTGAATCAGCAGTTTGACCCATACCCAGTTGGGTAATTAAAATCAGGGAAATAAATAAGATTGTAATTAACTTCATGTTATTATCTATCAAATTTAAACATTAAAACTAATAATCCTCCTTTGCGAATTGGTGGATTTGCAATTATTGCTTAAAATTGCCAATAAACAAGTAAGTATGATTGAAATGATTGAATTGAATGTGGAGCGCTGGTTGTCCGGAAATTATGATGCGAATACAAAACAAATGATTCTTGATTTACAAGCGAATAATAAAGAAGAATTACAAGATTCATTTTATAGAAATTTAGAATTTGGCACTGGCGGATTAAGGGGTATTATGGGTGTGGGCACCAATCGAATTAATAAGTACACAATTGGCATGGCCACGCAAGGATTTTCCAATTACTTACTTAAAACTTATACGAACGAATCTATCTCTGTTGCCATTGGACATGATAGTAGAAATAATTCCCGATTTTTTGCTGAAACCACTGCGCAGGTATTTGCGGCAAATGGGATTAAAGTGTTTTTGTTTGAAGCATTAAGGCCTACACCTGAATTAAGCTTTGCCATTCGGCAACTTAAATGTAAAGCCGGTGTTGTTTGCACCGCATCCCATAATCCTAAGGAATACAATGGCTATAAAGCTTATTGGGATGATGGAGGTCAATTAGTGCCGCCCCATGATAAAAATGTAATTAGTGAGGTTGAATTAATCCAAAGCGTGGATGAAGTGAAGTGGTCAGGCGGGGAATATAATATTCAATTGATGGGTGAAGCAATGGATCAGGATTATATCAAAATGCTCAAATCATTAAGTGTGTATCCTGAAATAATTGCCCAACAACAGGGTTTAAAAATTGTGTATACGCCCATTCATGGCACAGGAATTACTTTGGTGCCAAAAGTGTTAGCTAGTTTTGGTTTTACCAATTTGACTATTGTGGATGAGCAAGCAACGCCTGATGGTAATTTTCCAACAGTTAAATACCCGAATCCAGAGGAAAGTGAAACGATGAGCATTGGATTGGCAAAAGCGAAAGCGATGGATGCAGATATTTTATTAGGTACAGATCCAGATGCAGACAGGGTAGGTGTAGGAGTTAAAAATCACAAAGGGGAATGGGTATTAATGAATGGCAATCAAACAGCTGTTTTAGCATTTGCCTATATGATGGAGGCCCGAAGGGCCAAAGGCATTGCTGCCCCCAATGATATGGTGGTGACCACTATTGTAACCACTGAAATGATTAACCAGGTTGCTAAAATAAATGAAGTTAATTGCTACAATGTATTAACTGGGTTTAAATGGATTGCTGAATTAGTAAAAGAAAAAGAAGGCAAGGAAAATTATATTATTGGCGGTGAAGAAAGCTTTGGCTTAATGATTGGGGATCAAATTCGGGATAAAGATGCGGTGAGTGCAGTTGCCTTATTATGTGAAATGGCTGCCTACGAAAAAAGCAAGGGTAAAACCTTATTTGATAAGATGATTGAATTGTATATTCAATATGGATTTTATTATGAAAATTTAATCAGCATTACAAAAAAAGGAATGAACGGACAGCAGGAAATCAAGGATATGATGGAAGGCTATCGTCAGTCACCCCCTGTGACCATTGATGGAGAAGCGGTGGTTACCTTATTAGATTATGAGTTACAAGTGGGAAAAAATTTGCAAACGGGCGAATCTTGGAAATTAAATTTACCTAAAAGCAATGTGCTGCAATTTATTACAGCAAAGGGGAGTAAAATTTCTGCAAGACCAAGTGGTACAGAGCCTAAAATTAAATTTTACTTTAGTGTGAATACAGAATTAAAGAACAGGGAATCATTTGACAGTAAGTATCAAATATTGCAAGACAAAATAAATGGCATTATTAAAGACATGCAATTAAATTAGCCAACAGCATGAATAAATCAGCGCCATTGGTAGATGCCTACTTACATAAGGGGTTAAGAGCGAAATTAGTTATTCAATTAAGGGATAAAGGCATTACAGATGAAAATGTTTTATCCGCCATTGGTAAAATCCCCCGACATTTTTTTTTAGATTCAGCTTTTGATAAAATCGCCTACGAAGATCGGGCATTCCCTATTGCTGCGGATCAAACCATATCGCAGCCTTATACAGTGGCTTACCAAACCCAATTATTACAAATTAAAAAAGGGGATAAGGTACTCGAAATTGGAACTGGAAGTATGTATCAAACATCGGTACTAGCTGAAATGGGTGCGGAAGTATTTACCATTGAAAGACAAAAGCAATTATTTGATAAAACAAATAAATATGTTTTTAAGGACTTGTATTTGAATGTGCAGTTTTTCTTTGGTGACGGTTTTGAGGGATTGCCCCATTTGGCGCCCTTTGATAAAATATTAATTACTGCTGCGGCGCCCCATCTGCCAGAAAAATTATGGGCCCAACTAAAAACCAGTGGTAAAATGATTATCCCTTTGGATGAATCGGAAATGGCACAACGCATGATGCGCTTAACCAAAAAAAGAGACGGGTCAGTGAAAAAAGAAGCCTTTGATCAGTTTTCCTTTGTACCTATGTTACAAGGAAAAACCCAAAAATAAAATAAGTTCAATTTTACTTTTGGGTTTTATAAGATGAATAAAAGCATTAATACTTTTATTCAATATATTTTTTATTATTGTATTTGATCCATCGATCCACCATCTTCCATCTTGTTGTTTTTTCTTCTTAATAAATTCATATCGAATTTACCAAAACGATAGGAGAAGTTAATTCTAAAAAATTGCTGATCTCTGATTCGAGTCACATTTTGTATAAAGTATAAGCTTTCAGAATAAGTTTTAGTTATCCTTGTTTTAAAAGGATCACTCACGCTGATGGATACATTTGCAGTACGACCACCAGATAAAGTCCATTCTTTTTTAATCGCTATGTCTGAATCAAAATAAGGAAGATTATACCCTTGCGCAGTGGATTGTGGTCCGCCACCAAATCCACCACCAAAGCTGCGACCCGATCCCCCTGCACTGCCACCTGGAGGTAAAATTGTTTTGGCTTGGTACTGACCACTCACTTGAATAGAATAGCCTTTGGGTAATTTAAAGTTATGGTTCATCTTACTAAAC
>Ga0209107_10000497_pt1 | contig 22977 bp, 38 predicted proteins | sample LakErihyJuly2011_2_FD_187460 | JGI IMG/M metagenome (GOLD analysis project Ga0209107, IMG submission 187460) | Freshwater microbial communities from dead zone in Lake Erie, Canada - CCB hypolimnion July 2011 (SPAdes) (version 2) | ecosystem: Environmental > Aquatic > Freshwater > Lentic >...
TTTTTCTTCCGGTCCAATGTTGTCCATAATACGAAGCTGTTCCTTTTACCGGACCACTACTAATCATAACCGACATTAAAAAAATCGGTAAAAATGAAATTACTTTTCTCATGGTTTTTATTTTTGGTTTATTATTATATTTTAAAATTACCCGACAACCCCCAGTTTTCCGTCCAAATGATGATCATCAATTATTTCAGACCCAATCGGTCTTTTATCCATAATTCTGATGATATCGTCAAGGTTATAAGGTATTAGGTTATTTCCATCAACACCAACATCCATTTTTTTACCGTTAGCAAATTTACGGTTTTCCGGTAAATGTACATGACCATGTAAATGGATAACACCTTTACTGAGTCCATGCCAACTTTGTAGTGGGTAATGACATAAAACAAAACTTCTGTCATTAATCTTTACTTCAAGGTAGTGTTGTACACTTAAAAACCTGTCTGTGATATCACCTCTATTATTTTCAATGTGATGATCATGGTTCCCAAGAATTAAGTGAATGTTTTTACAAATTAGTCGATCTAAAAATAAACCAATATTTTCAAAACCACCAAATGAAACATCACCTAACATAATCAGTGTGTCGTCTTGTCTAATTAGATGGTTGAGGTTGTCAACAATAGATTCATTCATTTTCTCAACGGTTTGGAAATCTCTTGTTTTGTCAGTAGGTACTTCACCTTCCTGGGTTCTCCAGTTTGTGACACCTCTCACAATATTTTTATGACCATAGTGAGTGTCTGATGTTATCCACACTTTTCCTGACGTTAATATTTTTTTAAAACTCATAACTTAATTTCAAAACGATTTTTCATTTGTTCCAGTTTATCCACCGGAACACCGTGTTGGTTAGTACCTCCGTGTCTGTTTTCAACAATAACTGAAAATACAGTATACCCGTATTCTTTCGCTAACTCAAAGTACGGTTCCATCTCCCATTCTTGGGTTGATGTATTTGACATCACGATTTTTGGGTACTCCAGGATCATTTCGGATTTAACCATGTCCTGACAAAATTTATGAGCGTCTCTTAGTTTAGATGGGTCGAACTTGTATTTACCGTCCTCGTCAATAAAAAACATATCAGCTTCATAATGATTACCTCCCAATGTTTTCGCGAATGTTGATTTTCCCGATCCTGGAATTCCTCTAACAATATACAGTATTTTTTCCATACCACAAATATAGTTATTTTTTTTTAAATAAACAAATATTTATTAGTATGAAATTAATGTTGACTGAAGACCAGTTTAGGGTAGTACTATTTGAATCATCCGATTTTGGTGAGATATACAAACAGTATTATAAACACATGTATAAGACGATTTGTTATCCGATGTCGAATAAAAATTCAGATTTAGCTAAAGACTATTGTCAATCAGCGTTTATAAAAGCTTATCAAAATTTTCATAAATTTGATGGGGTTAGGAATGTTCAATCCTGGTTATCTAGGTTGGTTAAAAATCACATAATAGATCAAATGAGGGGTAATAAATTTAAATACACCTCAGATAGTACACTAATGGGTGAACCGGATGAGGAACCTGTGGATCCAAATCTATTTATGAATATGTATTCTGAGGAAGACATTAAAAAAGCTATCGAGATGTTAAGTCCGGCTTATGGTAAAATATTAAAGATGTATTACTTTGAGGGTATGTCTCACCAGGAGATAGCTGATGAACTTGGTATAAATGAGGGGACATCTAAGTCTAACCTACATAAAGCTAAAAATAATTTTAAGAAAAACCTAAAAAAAATTAAAGGGGAATAAATCCCCCCCTTAAATTTTAGGTCAACACTTGAATTGTGTCCGACTCCACCACCTTGTTTTTCTAAACAAGGAAACTAACTAAAATCTGTCGATGTTGATATTCTTAAATCATCAATATAAATATCATGGTACCTAGAACTATCAAACCATGAAACTCTATCTGATGGGTTTTCCTCGTAATACGTTTGGGTGTCCCATCCGTCTTTACACCAGTCAAGTGTCATTTCAATAAATTCGTCCTGGTTAATCTCAACACCGTACTCATCAATTATACGACCACTTCTGATAAAGTCAAATAATTCTTCTTTGTTGGTATAAAACTTTTTATCTTGGAAATTCCAACAGAACTTCCATCCCATACTTCTTTTACCCAAATGGATTTGGATGTTGTCAGTGAATTCATCCCATGGGGACCAATTAGTCCATTCATCCGGACCCCCACCAATATTAAAGTTTTTATTGATTGAGCTAGGGCTCAAATCAATTTTTCGTATCTTAGTCTGTAATTTGTTTTTTCTTTCCTCAACTTCTTTGACCGAAGGTATTCTATAAAAATTAGTTCCCATATTTAAATTTTACTTATCCAAAGATAATAATTAGTATTGTTTGTGGTCCCTGGTGTTATAATGTGAAATGGTACCCCAGGTATAGATCCGTAATTAAACATTGACATATTCACACTTCCACTCATATCCCCCCACATGAACGAATATAAACTTAAGTTCATTCCGGACATGGTCTCTGTCAAATGATAGACACTCTGATTACCGTTCATGGTGTATGTATCCTTATCAACAAAATAAATTGTATCATTAAGTGGTAATACCTCACCAAACTCCCCAACACGATAACCGGTAACAACCCAGTCTTGACCTGACAATGTATATACACTATCAATCGTAATTGTGTCAGTTATAATTGGTTGTGGTGGTAGTGGGGGATTTGGTTGTATGTCCTCCTTGACACATGACGTGAGTAGAACTAAAGAAAATAAAACTAAATAAATGAATTTCATACTAATAATTATTTAGTAACTAAAGCTTCGATCTTACTTTTAACTGGGTTTACCATATCAAGTTCCTTGGTTGAAGTAACGATCACACAATCTTTAAGAATTCTACTTGGTATGTGGATATAGAATGTATCCCCATTAAACGAAGTTAGATCCTCATTTAATTCAACACAACCGTGGATCATTTTCAAGAACAATTTAAATTGAACCTGGTCGACAAATACTTCATCTAATAACGTACCAAACTTCTCGTTGATAATCAATATTCCGTATCCAATCTTTTTCATATCTTAAACGTTAAAAATTTGTTTTAAAACCATAATAACTTCTGAGTAATTTCCGTGTCTTAAATCGGTCTCACACTCTTTAAGTACTTCAAGTACACAACCTTCAGCGTCACTGTTTGAGTGTCCTTCTGAGATTAGTTTAACTACCGCTTTGTCGGAAGTCATATATACCATCTTCAAACCTTTCGGGAATTTTTTAATGGTTTCGATAGATTTTCTTTGTTCTTTTGTCATTGGGTATCTGTTAATCTTAAGACAAATATACAAGATATATTTTAATTGACAAAAAAAAATCCCATAAAAAATTACTTCCATGAGATTTTTAATTATTAACCAACAATATTTTGAAAGGGGATGTTAGGTTTTGTGTAATATAAATACACAAATCTTTGGAAAAGTACTTACTTTTTTAATACTTTTTTAATAATTTCTTCTAATTGGTCATTTTTTTTATCAAACGGTAAGTCTTTTACCGAGAAATACCCACATTTACTGTGTTCATGTCCGTCTTTAGCTTTTTTTAGGTTGGGTGTTATTTTTTCACTTGTTTCATGTAAATAAACATATATTAACCCCCTCTTTGTTGTTTTATCTTTATCGTATTTATTGATAAAACCAACTAACTTCAATTCATTTGGTAAGACGACATTTGTTTCTTCGTTAAATTCCCTTAACGCAGCTTCAACTGGTGTTTCATCGTTTTCAATCATACCGGATGGTATGGACCAAGTGTTTGGCATAGACTCGTCCGGTGATCGTTTACACAATAATACCTTATCATTGTCTTTTATTATAATACCTGAATATCTTTTAAATTTGGCCATAATCGAATATTTATAAATATATGGTAAAATTAATTATAAATAATAATCTATTCAATGTCAAATGTCCCATGACCGACAAAGATATCAGTAATGGTATGATGGGAAAAAAATTTGACGGGAATTTTAATGGGATGTTATTTTTAATGAAAAGTGGTGACCACTCATTCTGGATGGTTAACTGTGTTACACGTCTAGATATAATTTATATCGACAATAATGTTATCACTAAAATACATAAAAATTGTGGACCATGTCTAGATAGTTCTGGACTTGATTGTGATAGGTATACTGGTCGTGGTGATATGGTTTTAGAAATAAATGGTGGTGACTGTGACAAATACGACATAAAGGAGGGTATGTCCATCAAATACTTAACTAAATCAGGGATTTAATTAAAAACCCAAGTGGGTCTACCGTTACATTATTTATATTTTTAGTTAACAATTCTGTCGGTACTGTTACTCCTTCGGATCCTTGTGTTTGTTGTTGTTGGTCTTCCGGTGTTTGTCCACCAAACTCATCATTATAATATTGTTGGGATTGTTGGGATTGTGTGTATTCCCCCATTTTTTGGTTAGTATATTCTTGTCCGTATTTAGTGTCCAACTCTTCTGGTCCGACCCAATTCCCAAGACCTAAAAAATCTAAAAACCCTAAATACCATTTTGTTCTTCTCATCAATGATCTTACAGATCTATTGCCCCAAATTCTAGGGACACCACCAGCTAGTCCTGACCATAGTGTTGGGTTAGCGTTTTTATATCCTTTAAATATGTTGGATCCGTCAGCTAACTTTCTTAAGTTTTTAATGTTTTCAATTTTTTGAACGTCAGAGATTTTAGACCAATTTTTTACTAAGTTTCCGGTTTCAGCTTTTAACACTTTACCCTTGGCCCCAGCTTGTGAAAATAGGTCAATCCATTGTCCAATAATCCCCCTAGTTCTTCTGGTTAATACACCACCAGGTACATTGTCTACAGCTGATTTTAATTTTGGTGTCCAGCTACCAGACCCACGAACAAAATTACCGACAACCCCTTTTTCTGCTGATAGTGTTTTTAAGATTCCTAGAGCTTCAGCACTTTTACCAGATTTACTTAATTTCAAAGCTGTGTCTAGTGTTTTTACCGCTGGTTTACCAACTTTCATGGCTCCCATAACTGGTTTAGCTAAAAGGTCACCAGCGTAAGGTATGACAGATATCATGGATAAAAACCCAAAGAGATAATCACCTTGGTTTATATAAGAAATACCATTTGCCAAATCTATAACTCCGGTTGGGTCAAAAATTCCTAATATATCCCCAACGGTATTATACCACTTAGACTCATTTAAATTTTTATTTTTTTTAGGCAATAGGTCATTACATAATGATAATAGAAAAACCTTATCCTTATCGGATAGGTTGTTCCATGTTTCTTCCAAAATTTCTTGTTGATTTTTATACATTAAAAATACTTAGTTTATTATAAATATCCCAAGTATTCAAAATAGGTTGGTTACTTATGTTTCGATTCCAAATTTTTAATGTGGTGATTCAAATACCATAAAGCTTTTCTTAGGTCTTCCAATTCTTTTGTTGGGTCTTTTTTACCAGCTCTTGAGATGTACTTCACTGTATTACCTAATGAGAATCCTAATTCCCAAGCGTCTATAACTTTAATCGCTTCGTATAGATTTTCCTCACCTCCATAGTGATTCGGGTGGTCGACGTGTTTGTCATAATTTTTGTTCCCATTATTAATGGCCCAAAAAGCACCGTCAATGTGATCGATTGTGAAATTTTCCCAGTTTATACTGTCAACACCTCTATCAACATCAGGGATGTTGGTATTTACGGATTTGTAATCATCGATGTAGATTACACCCCCTGGTGAAAGTCTGGAAGCGGTTAGTACTGTATCAGATGTCACACATTCAAAACTGTGACCCCCATCAACCTCAACAAAATCAAAAAGTTGGTCCGTTGAACTTAAAAATTGTGGGATTGTTTCAAGTGAGGATCCTGGGATTAGATTCATGTAGATACCGTATTTTTTAACTTCCTCGGACAATATTTCAAAGTTCGGTATGGTACACTCATGTTCACATATATCAAATACTGTAATGACCACGGGTGTATCACCGTACTCACCTGACTGTCTTAACGAAGCGATAGTGTCACATATAATGAAAGCTGAATGTCCCATATTGAACCCAATCTGTATAATTTCTTTGGGTTTGTGTTCACTTATTAAATTAGATAATAGGTTTTGTCTGTTTGGAAACCAACTAATGTTTCCCTCAGTACAGTCGGTGTTCATTCCTGGTAGTAAATTCATATCATTCGTTATTTAATTCTTTAATCTTTTGGAGTATTTCCTCTTCTGTTTTACCCTCGTTAAACATTCTATAGATTGTTAATGAAAAATCATCAGTAAGGTAAGCCGCGTCGGAATCTAAGTATCTCATAATATTGTCAAGATTTTTTAATATTCCTTCTTTACTAAATATTCTTTTATTGAAACCCGTCATCGTCCTTAACTGTGGAAAACCGTTCTTTTATTTTTTTGTACTTACTAATAATCTCATTTTGCCCAACATAAGTTATTAATTTACGTTTAAACAATGGTAATAGTGTTTGTTCTACTGGGAACTCACCATTACAAGTCATCTCAAATACTGGTAATTTTCCGTTTAGGGTTTTATCGACCTCACTAAAGTTATCAATAATTTTTGATATTGTCAAATCGGTGGTGTCTGAAAATATTAAACTGGTGGTTGTTTTTCGTTCCGGGGATTTTTTGGATACCTGTTTTACATCGTACTTCCAAACACATTTTTTATTTGTACTTTTACCGACATAATAGAAAAACCCAGTAGTGTTACTTGAATTTTTTTTATTTCTTCTTGGTTTAACGTCAACACTATCAAAAACAATTGTCCATACTGATTTGGCTATATTAAAATACTCCAACATTTTTGGTGCGGTATAGGTTAGAATTTTAATAAATTCCTCCTTCTCGGAATCATCCATTTCCGGAATGTCTTTGATCTTTAAATCCCTAACCAATAATTCATCATCGACCGATGAGAACCGTTTGTTTGTGTAAACTATTTTTCCATCTTTAATTAATGTTTGTACATTAGCTAAATGTAGGGATAATTCAATAAAACTTGGGTATAACTCCAGGTTATCCAGTTTTTCACCCATTTTTTGGAAGTATGAAAGTAATTTGTATTCCTTATGTTCTTTATCAATTGGTTTTTCGAACATCCAGTCGGTGTTCATTAAAAATTCTATTTTTTTATTTTGTTTCATCAATCACAATAATAAACATAAATCTTGTTGGTGTAAATATTAATCAGTTCTAACAACGTAATATCTGTCTGTATTGATGGTATAATAGTCATAATTGTCATCATATCCACCAACTCTACCATAATCATTCTCACTAACTAAGTCATCTAACAATTCATCCTTATCAATAAAATTAGCAAAATCATACCCATAGTCATTTAACCACCTAGATGGGTTAGATTTGATATCCTCTAATCTATTTTCAACCGCTTCTTCAACTGAATCCTCATCCAAGTCCCCATCAGGGTTTTCTTTTATTTCGTCAATTTCCATATCAATTTCATCACTTCTGTCACCAATTTCACTTAATCTAGTTTCGTTGTCTTCTTCATGTTCACCATCTTCATCATCATCACTATAATATATTTTATCAACTTCTTTACCGTTTTGATAAATCACCCACCTATTTGAGTCGTACTCCGTTATCAACACATTATTCATGTAATCGGTAAATTTAAAATATTTGAGACTTTCAACAACCTCTTCGGTTAATGGTGATCTAGCTCCTCTTTCAATTAGGAATTGTTCCATTTCTAATGATCTTCTTTCGTATTCCAATTCTTCAATTTCTTTTTCTTGGTCCCCACTAAGAGTTTTTTCAATATCGTAATTTTCTGGACTTTCGTATACATCCTCTCTAACACCGTCTTCAAAATGGTCAGCAACCTCATCACCATTTATATATCTTTCCAGATAATCCGAGTCAAAATATTGGTCAGGATTTTCAACCCATTCTTCAAAATATTCATTTAAAGCTTCATCGAATTCATCCTCGGTACCAACAGCGTATCTTTGACCATAAGTTTCGTCATTAATTGATTTAAAGATTACTAAATTTGCGTAATGTCTACCGTCTTCAACTAAATCGTAGACATCATGAACCTCACCCATAAGTTCGTCGATGTCGGATTCAACCTCATCCATTTCAGTGACAATTTCGTCAGATTTTTCATCATCTTCCTCTTCTTCTAGTTTTTGTTCTAACTCTTTATGTTTTCTTCTAAGTTCTTCCAATTTTTCTTGATCTTCATCATCTAGAACTTTAACACTACCATCATGGTCTTTCATAAATTCAAGAACAGCGTGTGCCATTTCACCGGTTGTGTCCCCCTTCCTGAGGTCCCAATCATTTTCTTCACGTCTTTCTTGAGCTTCTGATCTCTCTCTTTGTCTTTTTATTTTTTCTAGATACTTCTCATATGGTGTGTTCCAAATTCTAACCAGACCATTGGTTTCAATACCTTCAATTGTTTTTATTCCAGTTCCTGATAAATCAACACTACCATCAACTCTAATTTCACCTAAATCCGTGATATTTTCTTTAAATTTGTGATCACTCAAATCTAATTTACCGTTAATTCTTATTTTTTTACCCCTAAATTGTGGTAAATTAGGTATTAATTGAGCGTTACCATTTACACCCATTAGTATTTTAATATACATCTCCGGTTGTACTCTGATATAGTTATCATCTTCATTCTCTGAAATAATATTCTTAATTAAATTAATTAGTTTACTTTCGGTAAGTCTTATAATTTTTTTCATATACAATAAATATTAAAATCTTTACAAATATAACTTTATTGAGATATTTATATATAGAAATAAACCTAATAAAAACATTAGTCATGGGATGTGGATGTAAAAACAAAGGGAACCAACAAGCTGCTGCGGCTCCTCAACAACAAGTAAGTACACAAAACGAGGGTACAAAAAATCAAACTGTACAGGAGTCTGTTAAAAAAATTGTTGAGAGGTACTACAATAACAAGAAATAATCCCTTTGTTAACAAAAGACTTTAAAGGTGGGGTTGTTTCCACCTTTTTTGTATTTATATAAAAAATAAAGTATGAAACCTTCAGATATTATTGAGTTATTTAATGATGGTGAGTGGGAAAAGATCTCAAAATTATTCAATAACAGTATATTAACCTTTTTAAATTTTTCACTTAAAAAGGGATTTTCAAATCGTTTGGACATTGCTCAAATTCCCTGGAGGGAGTTTGAGGATGATGACAATCTTTTTGGGTTTTTAGCCAATAATGGGTTTTTAGATGACATTAATTACGATAATCTGAATGATGATCTTAAAAATTATTACTTAGATTGGTGGTTAGAAACTAACCCCGAATTAGCGTTACAGTATGTTGTTAAACAGTTATTAGATGATGTTGAGATTAGGGAAGATGGGTATTGGTTGAGATTACGGGACCGTGAGGAATTATCTATTTTTTTTAAGACCTACAGTAGGGACACTTCACCATATGATTTAGCTAAATCTCTATTTAGTGAGAATGACGATTGGTTTGATCGTTGGGGGAATACGACTGACAATGTTTATCGTGATGTAATTGAGGATCTAGACGATTCAAACACTCAAATATTAGCTAAATACATAATGACTCATATTGGTAATCAAGACTTACAAATAGAAGACTATAGTTCAGAATTTTTTCACGAAATACATGAAGAACAGGGTGGTGGTGATTTTTTCAAAATTAGAGATGAGGACGTATATTATTTAATTAAGGATGAAGAAGCTATGATGGAACTATTAAACGGTGATCTGGAGGACTTAAAAAGTGAATTGTATTCGGTACATAATAACGCGTATAATAATGCGTTTCAAAGTGAGTGCTACGATCTTGTTTACGACGGGTTGGGTGACTTTTTTTCATCTAGGATTGTTGACGAGGAACAACAACGTGGTGAAAATAAAAAATGGGTACCGTATATAAAAATTAAAAATCTTTACAATGATGTTTTAACGTTTGTAAATGACAATAAGGGGTGTTCATATAGTGACTGTTTATTGGAGTATCACTCATCGTACACTGAAATGATGAGAAATTTATTTGACGCTGATTCATATGAAGAAATTAGTTTTAGAATTCCAGAATACCCTGATTGGGATTTAACAACTAAATACATAAATGAATTTTTTAGTGAATACATATAATGAAAGTATCTGAGTTAATATCAAAATTCAATGATGGTGAGTGGTACAAGATATCAAAGTTATTCAACGATGACCTATCAACTTTTATAAATTTTTTCAACAAGAAGGGGTTATTGGATAAAATTGATATTGAGTCGGTGAATCGTAATGATGATGACGGTACAATAAACCAAGTTTGTTTGATTTATCTGGATAAATATGGTGTAGATTATTTTTTACCATATCTTAGTGATGTACAAAAATCTGAAGATGGGTACTACCTAAAAATTGATAATTTAACCGAACTTAAAGTTTTGTTTGATTCCGGGGGGTATGGTGGAATGTCCGATGAGGAGATTGCTGAAGGTGTACTTGGAGAGGATTGGTTTGAGATGTTTAGTTTCTCTAGTCGTGATGTTGACTTCCATAGTGATGTGGTTGAGAGTTTGGACGATGAAAACCTAGGAACTTTACGGAAAGTATTGTTAGATAAATTATCTGGTGTTGAGTTTGATGGTGAGGACTTTGATGATGAATGGTTTTATGAACATTCAAATGATGAGGGTATGTTTACAATTGATGATTCAAACATAGATGAGGTGTTATCAGAAAGTAATGTCTTTAATGAGTTGTTATCGATTAGTAATTTATCCGAACTTAAATCGGAGTTATATTCACTATATAGTATGGCATATAATGAAGCTTGGGTTGAAGAGGTTTACGAACAAATAAAATCAAAAATTTCTGACTTTTTTGATGGGGATCATGTCTGGGAAGATAAGAATGTTTACTTTAAAATTAAAGACCTTGAGTTTGATATGAAATCTTATATGGAATGTATGACTGAATACTCAGATTCAATACTAGATGTTCGTTACTATCTGGACATGGTCAAACAATACATGACAACGTGTGGTGAAGAACTAAAATTGTATTTACCAGATTATTCCAATAGTGGCACTGTTAGTACGGTATTAAATGATAATTTTGACAGTTACATCTATTAACTATTTAGATATTAAATTATTTTTCATATCAATTGTAAAAAAAAGATATGAGACTATTGAACAAAAATTCTAGAAGAGGTGTTGTCAATTTATTTTCAGAATTTGTCTTATCCAAAATAAATAAAACCGAAAACACTATAATCCAGGTAACGGATTGTGGTATTTTCTTTGTTGTCAATGGTTTGACCACAAGTAATACTGTTTTGGATCTAAACAAAATCAAAGATGAATTCACAAACCGGTTTAGTGACGTATTATCAGAAGTTGGTATTGAGTCAATTAATTTGATCGACCTGATCAAATATGGTGAAAAAATAAACAACATAGAACGTGGGTGGGTTAAGGTTAATCGTTCCGTATTTGTGGAAGAACCGGAACCGATATCTGAAATATCGATAAGCTCGGAATTCCCGTATGGCCACAGTTTAAATTGTGGTCGGTTAATGATGTATTATTCACACTATATGTTTAATCATTGTTTTAGTTCCATTGGATCTGATGAGGTATACTTTTACTTCACCAGGGAAATGGATGATGAGGAAGACTTTAAAGTCAAATTAATAACTGATAGGGGTAGTCATACCGACGATAGGGTGAAATCACTAATATTAGATGTTTTTGATTTTAACTTAGAAGAATTCAAAGATAAACTAAATGATTATGAAATGATTCAGGATGTCTTAGATCCAAATAAAAACAAACCATACTTAGTCCAGGACAGACTCGAGGACACGATTCTATTTTAAAAACTAAACCCCCATTTTAAGTGGGGGTTTTTTATTATCTTTCAACAAATTCTTTGATTATACTAACACCATCTTCCAGGTCGTCAAAGTCCCTCTCGGGAGCGTATAGATTTGTACTTGGTTCTTCACTTTCCGGGGATTCAATTAACATGAAAGCTGGGACAAAGTCATTTTTTGTAGCTTCAACAAACATGTCGTATTCTTCCTTATGTTCATTTATATCCCTATCATAGTAAGTGATATTTTCTTTGTCCAACATCTCCTTTAACATGTGACAATATGGACACGACTCCATTGTAAATAAAATAACAACTTTATCCATTTATCAAGTCGTTTACCATTCCATTTATTTGGTCTTCGTTTAGAACCCCAACCTTGGTATCAATGTTTTCACGATCGTTAAACACCTTGACTGTTGGAATACTACGGATTCCAAGTGACATAGCTATTTCACGATTTAAATCAACATTCATTGTATACATATGAACTTCCGAGGAATTATCGGTAGATACCTTTTCAAAAATTGGTTTCATCATTCTACATGGTCCACACCATTCAGCCCAGAATTCAACTATGATTTTTTCACCAGAGTTTATTTTTTCTTGTAAATCAACACTACTAATTTCCATTTTACTTTAATTTTAATAAGTTTTTAATGAAGAGACTAACCTCATCAAACTGATCGGTTCTATAAATAATCTTCATTTGATAAATATCCTCATCTCTACTTTTGGATAAATATATTAAAAACCCGGAAGGTGATTCAAATATAGTTTCGTCGTGGTGCATAACTCCGTTTAACGAATACCCGTCAAGATACTTAATGGTGTATTTTCTTTCCATTAACATACTTGGGGTTATTTTAACCGGATCCAGGTAGTGTACTGTGGAGTACACTTTGTTTGTGGTCTTTTCCAGATTATTAATGAAGTCTTTTTCTCGTTTAAACATTGTTATTCAATTAAAGGTGGGGGTTTTACCCCCCACTTATATTTAAATCATTCCCTCAGCGGTTTCCCAGAGTTTTGTGTTTATGTAGTTGTCCTGTAGGATATTTTTAATACCTCTAAGTTTGGTTCGTCTACCAGAGTTTGATTTGTAACCAACTCCACCACGGACAAACTTCTCTTGAACAACGTTGAATACTTTCCATAGGTCATCTCCTTCATCCTCAGATCTAGTAGGTGTCAATAAATCCATAATATCCAAGTCTGTCGGTTTTGAACCGGTATTCCATCTAAATTTAGACGATTTCATAACAAAGTCAATCTTTTCATCTAATGTCAATTCTCTTCCCATCATTTGGTTGACCGATTGTTGGATTCTAGGTAGTCTCTTTGAGAAGGACTCTGTCAGTCCTTTAACGTCATCCAATTCAAACCCAGTGTGTCTCACATCAAATCTATCGGAAACTGACGTTGGTACGATTAGACCATTACTACAAACAAGTCTGTGAAGTCCAGAAGTGATTGATAAAGCGGACATACCATTGTGTGAGTTTTTAATCACAGCTTCGATTAACGTGTCCCCAACTTTAGGTAGTTCACCGTTTCTAAGTCTTAACTCGTGTAGTGAATGAACTCCCCTACCGGTTTGTTTTACTGATGATACTTTCCATCCCTCACGATCAAAAAATTCAATAATTTGGTCTGTTGGTACGAATTTGTATCGACTAGTCAACTTTGGTGATGGTGAGGTAGCGAATACAGATGGAGCTATCTCTTTAATTAATTCAGGTGTGTAAATCATATATTATTTGTTAAATTTGGTTTTGTGTTTTTGTTTACGTGTATAAGTTTTCTCACTCTTCTGTACGATCGGTCTGGTGGCCTGCCAAATTTCCTGTATCGTTACTTCAATAGTTTTCATCTTATTACCGTTTACTACATTACAAATATACATGGTTTTTTTTAAATTTCAAAATTTTTTTGTTAATTCATGATAATATCACCAAATTTTGTTTTCATGACCAACTTACTAACCTCAGAATGGTCATTAATTTGTGGTATTTTCATATCAAGGACAATATTAATAATTTGATCCTTAGATAACACAATATCCAGTCCCTTACTGTAGTTGTCCTCGGACTTTTCCCTTAGTTTGGTGTAAAACTCATCTTTTTGGATGTCCCCAATTAGTGTTATTAGGTCGTTTGGGTTTGTCTCAAAAAACCTAATTAAATTTGAGATGTAAATCTCTATGTCTACGTTATTCATATGTTATTAAAAATCAAAGTTTGCTGGGCAATGGCTTTTCATACTATCTGGGAAGTTCGGTTGGATGTACCCCAAATTATCTTCCGTTATAAAGTATTCTCTGGCTGACTCTGGTATACTGTCTTCGTTAATCCCGGAATTTGATGTCGAGAAAAATTCTAAACAAGTTAGGTTGGCCATTGATTTTGGTAATTTTGTTAACTTAGGACAATTTAATAAATTTAAAAATACTAAATATTTACACTGTCCGATTGCTTCTGGGATTGATTTAATCATATTGTCAACAATTAACATTTGTATATTGGTAAACTGAGCTATTTCGTTTGGTAAATCCAGGTTTACTGGTGAACTACTTTCGTTTTCAATCGATATATAAGTTATCTTACTTTTATCTTTAACACTAGCGAATAATTTTTCCAATCCAAATATCACGGCAAATTTAGCGTTAATATTTCTTGGGTAGTTTATTTCTAAAGAGGACCCACCAAACTGTTCATCCACACCAAATTCAATTTCTTTTGTATAGATTTCTTTAATTTTTTCTTTGTGTTTTTTCATCAGTGGACTATTAATTAAAGCTATGTCTAATTCCGTTAAGTCCTTTAATGATTTATTTTCAAATTGTTTTACCTTTTCTCTTAGGTAGTAAGCGATAACATCAGGTTCTGAATCCTCAACCATTTTAGCGTTTAATGGCAAACTTAATCCAATGTATTTCTTTTTAAGTTCTGGTGTCAAATTTTTATAAATTTCACTACCGTTTGTTCTAGAGTTTAAATCCGGACCAACCAACTCTAACCATAATTCAGCGTCAGCTTCTGACCCCAATTCTTGGATAGCGTCCTGTTTAATATTAACACCCTCAATTCTCTTCATGTGTTCTTGATCCTCATCACTTATTGGTACCGGTTTGAATAAATTTTCTTTACCGTTTAGTTGTGGGAATTTTTCAACTATTTCGGACCAAGGAACTTCCTGTCCCCCAGACCATCTTCCGGAATTTGTAGCGTCAGCTAATCTTTTACCACCCCATTTATCAACAAGGACAACACCAGCGTGATTTGGGTTGGTTCTGTAGTTAGCTGGTTGTGTTAAATCAACAACATAATATAATGTTAGATTTTGTTTTAATCGGTAGTTATAGTAATAGTTACCAGCTCTGTCCCAAGAAGTACACCAACTTGAGTTAGGTGCGTATTTTTTTCTAATTCTAATACATTCATTTTTTATTGTTGGTAAGAATACTAATAATTCGTCATCCTCATAAATTGTATTAACATCTTTTAAATCATCCCCAACTGTAACTTCATCATCTTCATCCACCGGTAAAGCGTCGACAACGTGTTCGAACTCATCAAATGTCATTAACATTAATGGTTTAGTGTTAAATGGTATTTTTGAATATGAATTAGCGTAAGATTCAAGTCTTGGTAATACGATTTCTGGTGTTAATTCGGGATTTTCGGTGGCGAATTTTTTCCAACCAACAGCTAATACAATATCTTTAAACTTTTCAGTCAATACTTGTTGTAGTTTTTCCTTTGGCATTTTAAGTAACTGAGAAGAAACTCTTGGTTCCATTTGTTCTAGATCTTTAATCTTTCTTTTCATAACCATAAGAGGTACAAATTTGCTTTCAATTAAATCGTTTAAATCAACGTCAGTATAATTTAAGATATTTTGTTCTTTAGTTGGTAACACGTCTTTAATTAGGTCAAAAGCTTTGAAATTGGATTTAACCTGGTTAATGTCAGCTCCTTTATTGTTCTCCATAAAAGTTTTAAACGTTTCTGTGGACGCTTTTTTAGCTTCTTGTTTTTTCTTATATTCTTCTACGGTTGTTTTTAATTCATTGTAGGTGTATTGTACAATGTCTCTCTTGTCCGATGGAAAAGCTTGTTTAAATCTTTCAAAATCTGAGATCAATTCCCTAATATATTCTTCAGTAGGTGGGGTTTTATCGTTATTTGTTTCCCCACTAAATTTGTCTATCATTTGTTTTATAACCTTTTCCGACATCGCTTCCATTAGGAAATCTCCTTTTCTAATGTTTTTAACTACGGTAGAGGACAATATTTTGATTAATTCCATGTCAGTATTTTTACAATAAATATGTTAATAATAACCTTTTTTTATTTATTTGTCAATTTAATATATTTATTTTTAGTAAAAACTAGTCGTAATGAAGGAAGCTACTAAAGTCACAAATTGTCGTAAATGTAATAAAGGTTTTACAAAAACCCAAATTGGAATTGTAATTTTTTCTGGGTATGTACTAATATCCTCAATATATGGTACAATAATGTTATTTAAGACGTTATTAGACATGTTTTAGCCCTTTGTGAACCTAACTATTAAATTCACTATTAAATCACCTTGTGGTTGTGTTTTAAACCCTTTGTTTTTAACTCTTAATGGTTTGGATGTGTCAAACATATTTGGGAATTTTACCGACATGTCTCCGTCTGGGTGTGGTACTATAAAATCACTCTTCTGACTCTCATCTAAATTTAAAATTTTATTATAAACCAAATTATTTGATATTTTTTCAAAGTTACCTTCCGGTACAATTTGTATTCTAATAACTAGGTCACCATAAACCCCATTTTTAAAGTCACCGGATCCCTGAGCTTTAATAAACTGTCCATCGTCAATTCCATGTGGTAATTTAACATCAATTGTTTTTATTTCGTCTTTATCACCGGTACCATTACAAACATGACAAGCGTTTTTTGTTATTTTACCAACACCACGACAACTATTACAGGTCATCGATACCATCTGGATGAACATTCCACTACCCATCTGTCTAACCACGTTTCCGGATCCCCCACACTGGTTACAAATTATTTTATCACCACCAGATCCATTACATGGGTCACACTTTGATTTTACTTTGTAATTCAATTGTTTTGTTTTACCTAAATAAGACTCAAGTACACCAACTGTGACTGTTATAACGGTACTATGTACTTGTTGTCTACGACTACCCCGATTAAACATATTAAACATATCATCAAACCCTGGAAATCCACCACCAAGTGGGTTTTTTCTTGACATATCATATTGACCTCTTTTCTGTTCATCACCAAGAACATCGTAAGCTACTGATATTTTTTTAAATTCGTCCTCACTACCCCCAACATCTGGATGTTTTTCTTTGGCTAATTTTTTATAGGTTTTTTTTATTTCTTCCTGTGTTGAGTTTTCACTAACACCTAAAATATCGTAGTAATTTTCGGTATTCATTTGTATTATTTATTTATTATATTTATTTTATGAATTATATCATTGTTCTTTTTAAAAATAAAGAAAGAAAGAAAATAATCAAGAAATTTAAGACATTTGATCGTGCTAAAAAATATTATAGTCGGTTATTGAAGGATAATGATGTTATTTTTAATAAGCTTGTCGAAGAAAACGTTTTGTGTGAGTTTGAAATATCTTTATTGGAGTTTAACCCATCAGATCGTTCACCAATTTTTATTAGGGATGAGGTTGGTCGTCAATTTAAAGCTGAATTGGATGACACAAATTATAAAATTGTAAAGATAAACCCATATAGATTAGAGGAATTAATCTACGACGTTTCAAAAAATAAACGAATATCGTTTAATGACTTCATAACTAATTATGTCTCTGGTGGATCACTAAAATTAATATCAAAAATAAACAATAAAATTGTTGTTCAAAATGACGATAAAGTAAATTTATTCACATTTAAAAACGAATCAGAATCGTTTAGGTTTTTAGAAATTCTTGGTGGGTTTTTGGTTGATTCAGGTAATAAAAATTGTGTGTTAGTCTACGACACTAGTAAAACACAAAAAAAATACATATACGATGTACTAGGTAATATGGGTATTAATAAAAATAAGTTATACCGTAAATTTACGTCATTTCCGGTTAAAAAATAATCTACGAAACCAATTTTCTTTTTTCTCCCCATTTACATGTTCAGGTTCAATAACTGGTGTGGGATCTTGTTCTTCTTCTTTTTCTTCCTCCGGTTCTTCAGTAAAAAACACATTTTCACTTAGAAAAACTATTTCAGTATCTGAGATGTCGATTTTAAACCTTTGGATGTTATTATCAAAAATACTAAATATTTTTTTTGTTTTAGCAAATTCATAACTATCCATTTCAAATATTATTGTGGATTTTGATCTTGGGAGAATTGTTTGTATTTTATCGGTGATAACGGCTAACTCTTCTAAGACCTTGTTATCACTTTCATTATTCTCTCCCATATTGTTAGTTTTTTTATTTCTATTGGTTTTGGTAAGATCTCAGATCTATCAATCTTTTTTATTTCTTTTATGAACTTTAGTTTTTCTCTGTCCAGTTGGATCCTATCTTTTTCAATTTCACTTTTCAACCAATCCACTTGGCTCTCCAGTTGTGTCGGCATCTTCTTCATAATCACCTAATTCAATCCTTTTATTATTTGAGTCAAACAAGAACGTTAAATTTTGTAAATTATCAAGTCTTTGTTTTTCAAAAATATCTTTTAGTTCTTCAACTTTTGAGTTAAATAACCTTTCTTTTTCTTCTTTATCTTTGTTGTATTGTATAATACCAGTTATACTTTTTATTATGTCATCAACAGATTCTTCAGCAAATTCACAAACAAATGAAAAGTGTCTAGTCCCGGTAGTTGAGGTTTCATTCTCAATTACATTTTTATCGTTAACGTGTCTTTTGAGTATTTTCCATGTTTGTGGGAACTCAATATCAAACGATAGATACGTTTTAAGTTTTCTTACCGATTGTATGTATGGGTATAGGTGTTGAAATTCTTTGAATAAACTCATATTAATTTTAATAAAAATGTTATTAAGTACGATAATAATAAACCATAAAATATTAACCCTCCGGAACTTAATTCTAAACTTTTGGGGTTAGAACTAAATAACGATATTATAGTTAAAGTTAATAGCCTAAACAATGTTAGGGTTGAAAACACAAACACAAAAAATAATAATGATCCCAACCCTAACATAATTTATTTAAGCTTTTTTAGTTTCTAAAATTTCACCTCTCAACGTCTGTAATAACGCTTTCAATTCTTGTGCTGTTTTTCTAGCTCTAGTCCCAGCAGCTTTATTACCATTAAAAAATTTAGTGGTGTCGTTGTTTAGAGATTCAGTTAAAAGTTTAATTTGTTCTAAAGTTTCCATTTTTAAAAAATTTATGTTTATTGTTAGTAATTATAGTTATTTTTATTTTGGTTGTCAACACTATATGTTTAAATTTTTATCTAATGACTTATATATAATGTGTACCATATCCATATCAGACCTAGTAAATGGTTTTTCACGATCAAAGACATCAGAAAAGAATTTACCGATTGAGTCTTTAATGTTTTTGTTTTCTTGTTTATAATATATCTCATCAAAAAATGATTTAAAGTACTCCAGGTGTTCTCCGTCTTGGTTAAACCCAAGACCTTCTTTGTCAAAATTTTCTATGGTTTTTTTCCAACACCAACCAAAATGTTTTTGATTGTCTTCGTCGGATAAAATAACTTTTGTCTCATTATCCACGTTTTCACCTAGGTATGTGTTGACAATCAAATTATATAATGAAATTGTAAAGTCATAATATAATTCCAATTTTTCTGGTATTATATTATTCGCGTTAAACCAAATATCAACCTGGTCTTGGTCTAAGTTTTTTGATAAGTAATTAAAAAAATTCTCCATAGGGTATCTATGGAGAATTATAATAAAAGATATATAAATGTAAATTATTGTGTTTTTCTATCGTAAGATATTAAATTTTTAATCTTGTTAAATTCTTCATTTATTTTTTCTGTTTTCTTTTCTCCAATTGACTCTAATTTAATGTTCATCCCTTTACCTTTTTCAGTTCCTGGTTTTTCGTTAAATACCGGACTAGATACTCTCTTATATGATTGGTTCTTTAACTTATTCAATGTTTTTCTCTCAGCGAACTCATGATGTCTTTTATTGGATTTAGATTTAAGTGCGTTTCCACCAGGTGCGTTACCTGTTCGACTAGATCCAAGATAATTATCTTCAATCCACTCTTCGTTAAATTCAACACCGTCAGGTACTGGAATTTGTAGCCCACCTATCTCGTAATTAAAGTCTTCACCTTCATCTGATAATTCAAAAGCTTTTTTGTCCATGTCACCATTTCCCATTGGGAATTCTTCAGGATTCATTTCATATTTAATTTTTGAGCCTTTTCCTTGGAATTCGTTCATTTTTTTAGTTAAAGATTTAATATAGTCGTCATTTTCGTTACCAGACTCTTTGTGCATTTTATTATAGGTGTCTAAACCTTTATGTGTTTCTTTCTTTATGTTATCTTTTTCCTCATTAACTATTTTCTCAATTATTGATATGATCTCACGCTCGGTAAATAAAGCTGATTCTTTAACTGTTTTCTTTTTCTTAATTCCTTTATTAGACCCTAAGAATCCACCAATGTTAGCGGCTGATGTCGCCATCTTAATGACTTTAGTATCGTTAGATTTCATAGCTTTATCGATACACGATTTTGTTACTTCACCTTCTTCGTTAGTTAAGTCGTATCTGTCACACCATTTTCTAAAACTACTTTCGATACCTTTTTTCTCCATACCTTCTCTAACTTTGTATTTTTTTCCGTCAACCATAAAGTCGTCATCACCTCTCTCTTTAGCTTTGGCTAAAGCACCGGTAAACTCATTACCTTCTTCCATTTCCAACTCGTCAATTTCTCTAGTTGTTTCTAGTTCGTACATAACATTTTCGTCAATATCCTCGTTATCATACACTTCCATATCACCCATAGGTTTTGACATACCCATAAAATCCCCATCTGAACCATATGAAGGACTTAAATCATCATTCATCTCCATGTCTTTATCATTATAGTGTGATTTACCTTTGTTTCCGTAAATTTTAGCTCCAAATTTGTCAGCGTCTCTGAAGAAGTCTGGGTCCTCAAGTTCATTCATTTTTGATTTTCTCTTTTGTCTTAGTTTTTTGAAGTCTTCACCATCGATTTCATCTTCCGGTTCAGCTTGTTTCGCTATATATTTTTGTCCTTTGGACATTTCTTTTTCTTCCTCCATTGACATTTTACCATAACCACATTCGTTACACATACCTTCAACCATTTCACCAAGTCCACATTCGTTACACATACCACCCTCTTGGACATAATCAAATTCATCAGGTTTGTTGGTTCCCATTCTATTGATTTTCTCTAACACTTCTTCAGCTTTTGATTCCATACTTTCTCTTAAAAGTCTTTTAAATAGATCACGTTTAAATTGTTCCTTTCTCATTTTTATTTTTTTTAATAAATATCTAATTATTACGTTTATTCCACTCAGATGTGATAATTGTTTTTATCGTGTTAACATCAATACCATATTTTTCAGACACCGTATTTATAACATTTTTAAGAACTTCATTTTCAAATATGTTAAGAGCTTTAATGTCCCCCTGATTACAATATGGAAAACGTTTGCATTTTTTTTTAACCTGAACGAATTTTCCCCCAGGTATTTGTGTTTTTGATTTTCCTCCCCAGTCTTTTTTACTAGTCGATTTAGCCCACATCTTGGGAGTCGAGTATTGACCACTAGACGTTGTTGATGTCACCTCTTTGGCCTCAATCTTTTGGGGTTCACTAAATAGTGTTGTGTCGTATGACAGTCCAGCCATTCCACTAGTTGATGTGGTTTCTTTAGTTTCCTCTTTTTTATATTTTTTTGTATTGTTTTTAATCGATAATAAAAACTTATTGATGTCCTCCGGATCATTTAAAAATTCTTTAATTTTTGTTCTAATTGTTCGGTTTGACAGTTTTTTATCTCTAATTAATTTTAAAATTTTAACGATGTCTCCACCGTCCTTTAAATAACTTAAGTAATCGTTATCTCCTTTTTTTGTCTCCTCTAGAGCGTTTTTTCTAGCTTCAGGTTGTCCTGGTAGTTCTTTTCTCACTTCGTCTGCTAATTTACTAAAAACATTATCCATCACATACTTTTAAATTTAGACTCCCAAACATGTCTCTGTTGGTACATTATCGTATAAAACTCTCTAAATGACTTTATAACCAGGTCTTTTATATCACCCTCAATTTTACCACGTTTGATATCTCTTGATATTCTATCAATTATTTTATCCTCGAATTGTTTATAAGTGTTGGACCCAAAAAAATCCTTTATTTCTTTTTTCACAATTGATTCAACTTCTCTTTTATCACTCTGAGTTAACGCCATTTTATTTAAATATAAATATGTAGGTTATTGAAGTTAGTATAGCTGCTCCGACAATTTCTATTATTGTTGTTTTTGTTTTTAATTTTCTAATATCATCTCTCAATTTTTCGTTTTCTTTATTGACTATATTGAGTTTGTCTTCGGTCATCCTAATTATCTCAACGTTATTACTGTCTTTCTCCTCCAGTACGTCGATGATCCCATCTTGTTTTATTGATTTTTTATCCAATTCAATTATTTCCAGTTTAGTTAGTCTACTTTCATCACGTAATTTGTCTAACTCATTTAAATCTAATAATATCTGTCTACCAATCGTATATGGTAAACAAATTTGATTGCTGTCACCAGTGGTTACCTGACTAAAACTCATAAAAGAATTTAGTACGATCAAAAATGTTATAATTATTTTCATATGATTAATACTTATACCTTGTTTTAAACAAACTATCCACCTGCTTAGCGTTAGCGTTTTTAATATCCTGGGATTTTTTGTCATAATAATTGTTTATTGTTTTTTTCTCAACCCTAATGTTATTAATTGTTGAGTCAATTTTGGAAATGTCCTTTTTGTAAGT
>Ga0209107_10000499_pt1 | contig 22900 bp, 17 predicted proteins | sample LakErihyJuly2011_2_FD_187460 | JGI IMG/M metagenome (GOLD analysis project Ga0209107, IMG submission 187460) | Freshwater microbial communities from dead zone in Lake Erie, Canada - CCB hypolimnion July 2011 (SPAdes) (version 2) | ecosystem: Environmental > Aquatic > Freshwater > Lentic >...
CAAATGCAATTTGGATAAATTGCCCTAAGCCAAAAAGGTGTTTTAATCAAATACATACCCAAAGATAAATAGTTCTTTTGCCCAATTGAATATTATCTTTGTGTAAATAGTTTATAGCATGGATTCAAAGGTCAGAGTAAGGTTTGCGCCCTCTCCTACAGGCGGGTTACATATTGGTGGGGTAAGGACCGTTTTATTTAATTATTTATTTGCAAAACACCATGGTGGTGATTTTATATTAAGGATTGAGGATACCGACCAATCGCGCTTTGTGCCTGGTGCAGAGCAATATATTATGGACACATTAGCCTGGTGCGGCTTATCCCCGGATGAAAGTCCAGCAGTGGGCGGCGACTATGCGCCCTATCGCCAAAGCGAACGCAAACATTTGTATAAAAAATACGCTGACCAACTCATTGCAGACGGCTATGCTTATTATGCATTTGATACCCCTAGTGATTTGGAAAATAAAAGAAATGAAATCCCAAATTTCCAATACAATAAGGCGCATCGCAAGGAAATGAAAAACTCCATTTCATTAAGTGAAGAGGAAGTGAATGATTTATTAAAAAATAACACCCCCTATGTAGTTAGAATTATCATGCCGGAACAAGAAACCTTATCCTTTAATGATTTAATTCGCGGTGAAGTTTCCTTTGATACAAGTACGGTAGATGATAAAGTTTTATTAAAAGCAGATGGCATGCCTACTTATCATTTAGCTGTGGTGGTGGATGATCATTTAATGAAAATTACACATGCTTTTCGTGGAGAGGAATGGCTTCCAAGCGCACCGGTACATATTTTACTTTGGAAATATTTATTTGGCTTAAATCATATGCCGCAATGGGCACATTTGCCATTGATATTAAAACCGGAAGGACATGGAAAATTAAGCAAGCGTGATGGAGAAAGATTGGGCTTCCCCGTATTTGCTATGGATTGGATGGATCCCAATACAAAAGAACAAACCATTGGGTTTAAAGAAAGAGGATTCCTTCCTGAAGCTTTAATCAACTTGTTGGCTTTATTAGGATGGAATGATGGAACAGATAAAGAAATTTTTAGCATCGACGAACTTATTGCGCAATTTTCACTAGCGCGTGTGCATAAAGGTGGTGCGAAATTTGATTACGAAAAAGCAAAATGGTTCAACCAAGAATGGATCAAGAAAACAGACAATGACAAACTTGCTTCATTAGTAAAACCATTTTATGATGATGCACAAATTGAAGTTCACGAGCCTGCTTATTTGGTAAAAGTAATTGGACTTATAAAAGACAGATGTCATTTACTAACCGATTTCATTACCCAAGGCAGTTTCTTTTTCAAAGCGCCTATTGAAATTGACACCGCTTCTATTTTACCAAAATGGGAGGAAAAAAAGCAAGCCTTTTTTTCCGAATTGACTGCCGATTATGAAGCAATGATCAGTAAGGGGGATACCCAGCCAATAGCTGCTGATCTTGAAATACATTTTAAAGCCCTAGCCACAAGCCATGAAATAAAGCCAGGTGACCTTATGTTACCATTTAGAATCATGTTGGTGGGTGGTAAATTTGGACCAGGTGTTTTTGAAATCATTCAAGCTATTGAATTAAAAGATGCGAAAGAAAGAATCGAGTACAGTTTGAAATTACTTTCCAATAAATAATGTAAATTGTAGTAACACTTAACATGAGTAATGTGAAACCCATAAGAGTATTAGTCGCTAAAGTTGGATTAGACGGACACGACCGTGGCGCCAAAATTATTGCAACCGCTTTAAGAGATGCCGGAATGGAAGTTATTTATACTGGCCTACGCCAAAGTCCTGAAATGGTGGTACAAGCTGCCTTACAGGAAGATGTGGACGCGATAGGTATTAGTATTTTATCTGGCGCACATATGACCGTTTTTCCGAAAGTTTACAAACTAATGCAGGAAAAAGGATTGACAAATGTATTATTAACAGGTGGCGGAATTATACCTGAACAAGATAGTATTGTTTTAAGAGAGATGGGTATTGGTACCTTATTTGCACCTGGCACTAATACCACTGATATCGCAACCTATATTCGAGAATGGGTGGCGAAACATAAAAAATAAGGTGCAATAAAAAATTAAATTTTTTATTATGTCGTTTCAAACTTTGTTTACAAAATTAGAAGACCACACCTTAATTGTTACCATTAATCGTCCCGATGTTTTAAATGCGTTGAACAAACAAGTCATTAATGATTTAGATGCTGTTATGGATCGCGTATACAAATTTCAAGAAATTAAAAGTGTGGTTATCACCGGTGCGGGCCTTAAAAGCTTCGTAGCTGGTGCAGATATTAAAGAATTTGAATCCTTAACAAAAGAACAAGCAGTGGCTGTTGCCAAAAGAGGACAAGCCGTTTTCTCAAAAATAGAACATTGCCCTAAACCAGTAGTTGCTTGCGTCAATGGATTTGCACTGGGTGGCGGATGCGAATTAGCCATGAGTTGCCATTTTGTGATTGCCTCTGAAAGTGCCACTTTTGGTCAGCCTGAAGTAAACCTAGGCATCATGGTCGGCTATGGCGGTTCGCAAAGATTAACCCAAAGAGTAGGCAAAGGCAGGGCCATGGAATTAATCATAACTGGTAAAACCATTAATGCGACACAGGCCATGAATTATGGCTTAGCCAACTATGTGGTTCCGCAAAGCGAATTACTAGATAAGGCCTTTTCTATTTTAAGGGTATGTCATCAAAAATCTCCCATTGCAGTGGGCAACTCCATTAAGGCCATCAATGCAGTGTGGGATGAACAAGTAAACGGCTATGATGTGGAAGCCAACTTGTTTGGAGAATGCTTTGTCACCGATGATTGCAAAGAAGGAATACAAGCATTTATTGATAAAAGGAAGCCTGTTTTCAAAGGACATTAACCCTTTTTTACCCGAATTTAATAAGCCCAACTGACGCAATTTTATCATTGCTGTAGTACCTTTGTGTTATCAAAATTTTACGATATGGAATACAGAATCGAGAAAGATACCATGGGCGAAGTAAAAGTACCTGTGGATGTTTATTGGGGTGCTCAAACACAAAGAAGTATTGAAAATTTCAAAATAGCGCAAGACATTAACAGAATGCCGAAAGAAATTATTCGCGCGTTCGCCTACTTAAAAAAAGCAGCAGCATTAACCAACTGTGACGCTGGTATTTTACCCAAAGAAAAATGCGATTTAATTGGACAGGTATGTGACGAAATATTAGCGGGTAAATTAGAGGATCAATTTCCATTAGTCGTATGGCAAACAGGTAGTGGTACCCAAAGCAATATGAACATGAACGAAGTAATTGCTTATCGCGCGCATGTAATCAAAGGTGGCAGCTTATTAGATCATGATAAATTTTTACATCCGAATGACGATGTAAATAAATCACAATCCTCTAACGATACTTTTCCAACAGCAATGCATATTGCGGCTTATCAAATTTTAAAAGAAATAACTATTCCAGGTATTACTGCATTAAAAAATACATTGGATGGGAAAAGTGCCGAATTCATGCATATTGTAAAAATTGGTCGTACCCATTTTATGGATGCAACCCCACTTACCTTAGGGCAAGAAATTAGCGGATACGCAAGCCAGTTAAAGCATGGTTTAAAAGCCATTGAAAATACTTTAGCGCACTTAAGTGAATTAGCATTAGGGGGTACCGCGGTAGGTACAGGCATTAATACACCCAAAGGATATTCCGAAAATGTTGCAAAGCACATTGCTCAATTAACAGGCCTCCCATTTATTACTGCTGAAAATAAATTTGAAGCATTGGCTGCACATGATGCGATTGTGGAATCACATGGCGCATTAAAAACAGTAGCAGTAAGCTTAATGAAAATCGCCAACGATGTTCGTATGCTTTCTTCAGGACCAAGAAGTGGGATTGGTGAAATTTTTATTCCAGATAATGAACCAGGATCTTCCATCATGCCAGGTAAAGTAAATCCTACCCAATCTGAAGCATTAACGATGATTGCTGCGCAAGTGATGGGTAATGATGTTGCCATTAATATTGGCGGTTCCATGGGTCACTTTGAATTGAATGTATTTAAACCCGTAATGATTTATAACTTCTTACACAGTGCAAGATTAATTGGAGATGGCTGTATGAGTTTCAATGAGAAATGCGCCATTGGTTTAGCACCTATCGAAGCCAATATCAATAAGCACGTAAATAATAGCTTAATGTTAGTGACTTCATTAAATACGAAGATTGGTTATTATAAATCTGCCGAGATTGCGCAAAAAGCACATAAGGAAGGAACCACTCTAAAAGAAATGGCGGTGAAATTAGGCTATGTTACCCCTGAAGAATTTGACGCATGGGTCATCCCTAAAGATATGGTCGGTCTATAATTATTTTATGCAATTAATTAATGAACTCGCTCTCCATTCAAATAAGTACGCTTCACTTTTATTTGCAAAATACTATCCGACGGTACAATCATTAAATTTTTATCCAAGATAATAAAATCCGCTTTCTTACCTACTTCTAAGGAACCCACTTGTTTTTCCATACGGTTTGCTTTCGCAGCCCAAATGGTCATACCTCGAATGGTTTGTTCTCTTGTCAACGCATTTTCCATTTGAAAACCGCCTCCAGGAAAACCTTTACTATCCTGCCTTGCCACTGCCGCTAAAAATGTTTTAAATGGATTAATTTCTTCTACAGGAAAATCTGTTCCCAAAGGAAGCCATCCATTTTCATCTAACAATTGTTTGAAAGCATAGCCTCCTTTTAATCTTTCCGCACCTAATCTATCCCCTGCCCAATACATATCACTAGTCGCATGTGTTGGCTGCACCGAAGGCACAATACTATTCTCTCCAAACAAATGAAAATCGGAAGGATGAATAATTTGTGCATGTTCTATTCTCCAACGTTTGTCATTCTTCCCTTTTAAATATTTTGCATACACATTTAATATGGTACGGTTTGCACTATCCCCAATCGCATGGGTACACATTTGAAAATCGGTATTAATTAATTGTGCAGCCAATGAATCAAAATGTGCTTGATTACTTAATAAAAAGCCCGACCAGCCTGCTTTATCGCTATAGTGTTGTAACAAGCAAGCACCTCTACTTCCGAGTGCACCATCACTATATACTTTGATACCTTTCACTGATAAACGATCGGTAACATACCCGCCATCGGTAAAATATTTTGAAGTGTAGGATTCAGGTTTGTCACTTAACATCACATACAAACGCATTTTTAAATCATTGCTTTTTTGCAACGCATCCACTTGATCAATATCTGCAGGACTTAAGCCACAATCAGTAATGGTCGTTAATCCTGTTGCAAAACAATTTTGCTGCGCGCTGATCAACCAATTTTTATAATCCTCCTTGGTAACAGGGGGCATTATTTTATCAACCACACTTACTGCATTATCTACAAGCAATCCAGTGAGTTTTCCGTCTTGCATTAAAAATTGCCCACCTTCCATGGATTGACCTGGCTTTACCCCCGCCAATTGTAAAGCAAAGTCATTGGCAATACTTGCATGCCCATCTACTCTTTCTAATATGACAGGACGATCCGGAAATAATTCATTTAACAACGCATTCGTCGGAAATTGTTTGCCTGGAAAACGATTCTGATCCCATCCCCTTCCTTTAATCCAACCAGTTCCAGGATGCTTCGCTGCAAAGTCTTTTACGCGAGCAATAGCTTCGGCCCAAGTGGGTACAAACATTAAATCTACCGTAAAAAGCGATTGTCCATATCCTAAAAAATGCGCATGTGCATCAATAAAACCAGGGTAAACACTTGCGCCATTTGCATTTACGACGCTGTCTGATTTGTATTCTTTTAATATATCATCATTAGTTCCAATAGCAACAATTTTACCATCCTGAACAGCCATTGCCTCTGCGATACTAAATTCATTATTCACTGTAAAAATTTGCGCATGATGCACAATCAATTCCACCCTTTGATTAATACAGGAAGGGAATAAAAATAAAATGGCAATTGCTAGTAAATTTCGCATAGTAGTAATTTGATAAATAAAAATAACTAAAATAAAAGGAAGAAACGGATAAATTAGGATAAACAAAATACATGTTAAATAAACACAGAGGCTATACGCCTAAAATCCAATAAATGGATTAGTTCAATAATTCGCAAGGCTTTAACCCGGTATGTTTTTTAAAGGCCGCAGAAAAGTGAGAGATGGAAGAATATCCTAAGAGTGCTGACACATCGGTTACGCTTAATGATTTTTTATACAATAAATACTTTGCGTGTTCCATTCTTTGTTGTTGGTAGAAATCAAAAATAGTTGTGCCAAAAACTTCTTTAAACCCCTTCTTTAAATAACATTCATTCATCGCCACTTTACGGCTCAATTCCTTTATGGTAATGGGATCACCGATATGTTGCAATAAAAATTCACGTGCTTGATATATGCTTTCAGTACCTCGCTCATCCGCTAAAAATTTACAAGAAAATACAGCGTCTTTTTCGTCTACCACATGCTCTAAGCTGTACACCAACAATTCATGTACTTTTGCATTTACAAAAATGTTTTCGAGGGAACCAGTATAACTATGATTTAACAAAGCATCCAAAGTGGCCCGCTTTTTAATACTCAACTGAAATATTTTAGAAAAATTATCAGGATACTTAAAAGCCAATAAATCATCTTTCTTATTATTCAATTTTACATGATGCACAAACTGATGTAAAAAAGTGGAAGTGAAATGAAATGAAAAAACATCAATGGTACGCAAAGGGCCCGAACAATCACCGGTAGGAATCTGATTACAAGTCCCGCATACTTTATTATCACAATATCTGTTACCTGAAATGCAAAATCGTAATTCTAAGTAATTTTCCTTGGGTGTACTTGCATTATAGTGATAAATAAACATGCCCGTATCCTCGGCTACCCAGCTATCCTGTGCCGCATAGCGACGTATATGGTATTGGGTGGAACCTGGAATGCGCTGCTCCTTGGAATACAATAAGGCCATCCCATCTAATCCATGGGGTGCATTTACCTGTTGTAATATTTCCTGGGCTACTGTCATAAAAGCAAAATTAAGGCATAAAAAGTAAAGCAACAATTGAAGGTCAAAATCTGACGCAAAAATGACTAAATAAATGGCCCATTTTTAGGCTAAAAAACTATGCACAAAATGGCGAAAATGGGGATAACTAAATGCACCCATTATAGGGCTTTAAACCCTTAATTTTCTTAAGTTTGTATGCATTCGGAATGCCTATAAAAACAAAATAATTTTAACCATTTTATGTCAGAAGATTTACAGTCAAGCGAATCAGCCGAAAACAAAAATTACGGTGCCGATAGTATCCAGGTTTTAGAGGGATTGGAAGCCGTTCGAAAAAGACCCGCCATGTATATTGGCGATGTGGGCTCAAAAGGCTTACACCACCTTGTATATGAGGTAGTTGACAACTCTATTGACGAGGCATTGGCAGGCTATTGCTCACATATTGAGGTTGCTATTCATGAGGACAACTCCATTAGTGTACAGGATAATGGTCGTGGTATTCCGACTGCAATGCATACCAAAGAAAAACGCTCTGCTTTAGAAGTGGTTATGACTGTTTTGCATGCTGGAGGTAAATTTGATAAAAATACCTATAAAGTATCAGGCGGATTGCATGGTGTGGGTGTGAGTTGCGTTAATGCGCTTAGTAAAAAATTGTTAGTAACCGTTGAAAGAGAAGGTAAAATTTTTGAACAAGAGTATGCCATTGGCGCTCCACAATATGCAGTAAGGGAAATTGGTATCAGTGAAAAAACCGGCACCCGCGTTCATTTTTGGCCTGACTTAACCATCTTTCAAGAATCAGTTTATAAAAGAGAAATTTTAGAAGGTCGGTTACGTGAGTTATCTTATTTAAACAAAAGAATCAATATTACAATAACAGACCACAGAGAATTAGATGATGCTGGTGTTGCTTATCAAAACAATTTTTACAGCGAAGGTGGTATTGTTGAGTTTGTGCAAATGCTAGATAAGAATGGTAATCGTAACCCAATCATAGCACAACCATTGTATGTGGAAGGTTTGGATGAAGCTTCCAATGTAATGGTCGAAGTTGCATTGACTTACAATGACGATTTTAAAGAAAATATATTTTCTTACGTAAATAATATTAACACGATTGAAGGTGGAACCCATGTTACCGGATTTAGAACTGCACTTACCCGCGTATTCAAAAGTTACGGTGATAAAGAAGGTTTGTTTGAAAGAGCAAAAGTAACTGTGGAGGGAGATGATTTCAGAGAAGGCTTAAGTGCAATTATTTCCGTAAAGGTCCCTGAACCGCAATTTGAAGGTCAAACGAAAACCAAATTAGGAAATAGTGAAGTGAGTGGTGTGGTTCAAACTACCGTTTCTAGGGTATTAGAAGCTTATTTAGAAGAAAATCCGAAAGAAGCTAAGTATGTAATCTCAAAAATAATTTTAGCGGCCCAAGCCCGTGTAGCTGCTAAAAAAGCAAGAGATATGGTGCAACGCAAAACGGTACTTACTGGAGGCGGGCTTCCAGGAAAGTTGGCGGATTGCTCAGATAGAGATCCAGAAAGATGTGAGCTTTACTTAGTCGAAGGAGATTCTGCGGGTGGTACTGCAAAACAAGGTCGTGATCGCGGCTATCAAGCAATTTTACCATTACGTGGTAAAATTCTGAATGTTGAAAAAGCTATGGAGCATAAGATTTATGAGAATGAGGAAATTCGTAATATGTATACTGCTCTTGGTGTAACTGTGGGTACTCCTGAAGATCCAAAGGCATTAAACATTGTAAAACTTCGCTATCATAAATTAATTATAATGACCGATGCCGATGTGGATGGATCTCACATCGCCACCTTAATTCTAACTTTTATTTTTAGATACATGAAAGAGTTAGTGCAAAACGGATATGTATACATTGCACAACCTCCTTTGTACTTGGTAAAAAAAGGAAAGGACCAAGAATATGCCTATAGTGAAGAACAACGAAAAGCATTGGTAACAAAAATCGGGGGTGGAAAAGATGACTCAGTGACCATTCAACGATATAAAGGTTTGGGAGAAATGAATGCCGATCAATTATGGGAAACGACCATGGATCCATCCAGAAGAACCTTGAAACAAGTGACCATTGAGAGCGTTGCCGAAGCTGATCGTATTTTTAGCATGCTCATGGGTGATGAAGTGGCGCCAAGAAGGGAATTCATTGAATCACACGCGAAATATGCTAAAATTGATGCCTAAAAGTTAGTATTAATACAATTTTTGGCGATTTTAACAAAAAACAGGCCTTGAACTCAAATGAATAACAATAAATAACCTACTTTCAATTAGAAATTTTCACATTAAAATTTATACAAAATGGACACTACAAAAATGATTAAAGCGTATTGCTTAAAAACAAAAGAAAAAAATGTACCTATGCTTGACGCTGTCATCACTAGAACTGTTAAAGGCGGTTATATGGCAGGTGGCAACGATGGTAAAGGAAATAAAATGGCAGCGATCTTAAGCGAAACTAATGCGCTTAAAGCTATTGCTGACGGAGTGGCTACAAAAGGATTCTAGTTTTACTGGATCTTTTTTACACAGTTTCAATCTTATTTAAAAGCCGCACTCGATTCATCGAGTGCGGCTTTTAACATGCTAGCCCTTACTTATTATATTTTATTTGACCCCAATACGCCAGTATGTATCTTATTTAACAGGCGATAACACTCACTCATCCCTTTAATATCCTTGATGATAAGGATAAAGTTTTTTCCCGCTTGTTTAAAATGCGCAGTATTCATTGCGGTTTGCGCAAACAATAATAATTGCTTAAAAGTATCACTTTCAAAATAAGGTGCATCAGGACGATTTATAAAAAAGCACCTTACTGTTTCATCTTTCAAAGTCATTTTTTCAAAACCCAATGCAATGGCTATTCTTCTACACTTTACTGTTGTAAATAAATCTTCCACCGACTTAGGCATCGGACCAAATCGATCTACCATTTCCCCATGCAGCAAATCTAATTCTTCGTCATTTTCAGATTGATCCAATCTTGTATACAAGGACAATCTCTCTCCAATACTTTCCACATAAATATCTGGAATCATAATTTCCAAGTCGGTATCAATCGTACAGTCTTGCACATAATCATCCTGCTTACTAATTTCTTCCTGAAACAATTCTTTAAAATCTGATCTTTTTAATTCTCTTACTGCTTCTGCTAAAATTTTCTGGTACATTTCAAATCCTATCTCCACCATAAACCCACTTTGCTCTCCACCTAATAAATTACCTGCACCTCGTATATCTAAATCGCGCATCGCAATTTGAAATCCACTACCTAATTCACTAAATTGTTCTAAGGTTTGTAATCTTTTTCTGGAGTCATCAGGTAAAGTGCTAATCGGCGGCGCTAACAAATAACAAAACGCTTTTTTATTACTTCGGCCTACCCTTCCCCTTAATTGGTGCAAATCACTTAAGCCAAATTGATGTGCATTGTTAATGATGATAGTATTCACATTGGCAATATCCACGCCACTTTCGACAATATTAGTACATACCAACACGTCATATCTTTTCTCAATAAAATCTAATATTTTTTCTTCTAATTGATGCCCTTCAATCCGACCATGGGCGAATCCAATACTTAAATCAGGGCATAAGCGCTGAATAATCGCACACATTTCCGACAAGCCTTGTACGCGATTATGAATAAAAAATACCTGCCCGCCGCGTTCTGCTTCGTAATAAATAACTTCGCGTATTGTATCCTCATTAAATACCTGTACTTCTGTATGAATGGGTTGTCTATTAGCAGGGGGAGTATTTATAATACTTAAATCGCGCGCACCCATTAAACTAAAATGCAAAGTTCTTGGAATGGGCGTTGCCGTTAATGTTAAACAATCAACCGTCGCTTTTAAAGTTTTTAATTTTTCCTTATGTCCTACCCCAAACTTTTGTTCTTCATCAATAATCATTAAACCCAAATCCTTAAATACCACATCTTTCCCTAAAATACCATGGGTACCTACTAAAATATCTACCTTACCCTGTTTTACTTTCTCAATGGTTTCCTTTTTTTGTGCAGCGGATTTAAACCTGTTTAAATAATCAACAGTAATGGGAAAATCCTTCAAGCGATCCACAAAAGTTTTATAATGTTGGAATGCTAAAATAGTAGTAGGCACCAAAAGTGCGACCTGTTTTCCATCAATGGCCGCTTTAAACGCAGCCCTGACTGCTACTTCTGTTTTACCAAAACCCACATCCCCACAAACCAATCTATCCATGGGCGAAGGGGTTTCCATATCCTTTTTTACATCGGCTATTGCCTTTGCTTGATCCAAAGTTTCCTCATAAATAAATGAAGCTTCTAGTTCGTATTGCATGTAATTATCCGGCGTAAACGCAAAGCCAGCTTGTGCTTTACGTTGCGCATATAACTTAATCAAGTCGAATGCAATCTCTTTTACCTTTGCTTTGGTTTTGTCTTTTAACTTTACCCAAGCATCGGAACCTAACTTATTTATTTTAGGAGGTGCGCCTTCCTTCCCCGTGTATTTTGAAATTTTGTGTAGTGAATTTATATTTACATATAATATATCACTGTCCTTATATATAATCCTAACCGCTTCCTGCATTAAACCATTCACATCAATTTTTTGCAGTCCACTATAAACACCTACGCCGTGATCAATATGTGTAACATAATCACCGGGCTGCATATCCCTTAATGTTCTGAGCGTGATGGCCTTGCTTTTACTATAGGCCTGCTTTACTTTGTATTTATGATAGCGTTGAAATATTTGGTGATCCGTATAACAAACAATTTTGTGATCATGATCAATAAATCCTTCATGAATATTTTTAACAACGGGTGTAAATTGTATTTCTGTTTTTAAATCTGTGAAAATTGCGTGTAAACGCTCCAACTGTTTTGCTTGCTCTGCAAAAATAAATAAGGCATAGCCCTTTTTTTCAAGCTCCTGAAGGTTGGCAATGAGCAATTGAAATTGTCGATTAAAGCTAGGCTGCACTTGGGTGTTAAATGAAATAACCTCCTTTGAAATATTGGCCTGAAACCCCCATTCTATGATAGTACTATTCAATAAAGAAGCCTCCGCATTTTCAACGGTATCAAAATCATCTAATTGGGTATGTTTGATATGCGCATCCCCCAATTCAATGGGTTTGTTATTTGCCGAATGGGTTAAAAAGTCATTCAAGGATTCCCATTGATCCATACCACGTTGCTTAATCACATTCCAATCCTTTATCCAAAGAATAGTATTACTATTCATAAATTCAATAAGTGGAATTTTTTCAGTATCCTCAAATTGCGTAGTAACATTTGGAATAATATTTACTTGCAATAGTTTACGTTCACTCAATTGTGTTGCAGGATCAAACAAGCGAATACTATCCACTTCCTCCCCAAACAATTCAATACGATAGGGCTTTTCATTTCCAAAAGAATAAATATCAAAAATGCCTCCTCTTAAAGCAAACTGCCCTGGCTCATAAACAAAATCGGTGCGTTCAAAACCATAATCAATAAATTGCTGCATCATTGCATTCAAATCAATACTATCATTGGTTTTGATTTGAATGATATTATTTTGTAAGGTTTTTGGAAGTATTACTTTTTCAAAAAGCGCTTCCGGATAGGTCACAATAATTTTTTTATTTCCGCCCATTGAAATCTTAGTCAATGCTTCGGTGCGCAGCATTACATGCGAAGGATTTAAAAAATTAAAATTATGAGGTGTTTTAAAAGAGGAAGGGAAATAAAACAAGTCCATCGCCTCCGTCACACTTTCAATAGAATTAAAAAAATAGGCTGCTTCTTCCGCATCATTTAATACAACAATATGATTCCACTGATTCGTTTTTTCATGGGTAAAAATAGTTTGTAAAACAAAAGCGGGTGTCGATCCATTAAGATGTTGCAGGAAAATTTGAAAAGGAACTTTTTGTGTTTCGGACATAGCTATCCTGTCCGCCAAAGAATTTAGGAGGGGGGATTCATTAAACCGTTCAAACAAGGATTGCTCATTCATACATCACGCTACAAAGATACTATTTCAATACTAATAACTTGCCTTGGCGCTAATAATTACTTCGAAGGACGCAAAGGTTTCCGGTAAAACTTCCACAATACCTAATTCATTTAGTTGATTAAAGCTATTAGCGTAATACCCATCTTGGTACCCGACAAAAATGCTATACTTGCCTGGATTTAAGTTACACTTAAAACGCCCTACACTATCAGTCGCAAAAGTCCCAATCAATTTGGTACTTGGCTGTCGAAATAAACTACCGTTTATTTGAATAGCAGATTGCATAGTCGTTGGTTCAAAAACATAAAGCTGGGTGGCATATCCAATACCCTTTGCAAAAGGCTTTCCCTTTTGTGGCATTTGATTGCCTTTTTGTTCAAAAACTTGACCTTGAATTCCTTGCGCCACTTGTACTTTTGATTGTTTATTGACTGTCAGACATCCCATTAAAAATCCAGCCATCAGCATTACACCTAAAGTAGTTGCGTAAAAACTTTTCATAGTACCTCCATTTGTTTAAAGTTACAACAAAAAACGAAACACAATTACAAACAACTATTAGCAAAAAGTGCCCATTAGAAAGGCCTTATAAATCAGGGAAATTGCCAAAAAATAGATAATAAATTGTAATTTCGAATACTCCTACTATAAGGTTTTATAAAAATACGCGCATGAAAAAATGGCAAATTTGTTTATTGGTTACATTTATTTTTTTTCAACAAATAAATGCTCAGGTTCAAACCAAAAAATCAATACTACTAAGTACTGCAAAATCATTAGATATTGAATCGCGCGCTTCCTATTCAGATGCATTAATCAAAGCCAAGGAAAAAAAGTGGCCTCTATTTTATCAAGCCGGCAATAGTCGTCGTTCCTTAATGGGCATTGATGCGACAGGCATGCCAATTTATTATACAAGTTTCGCAGATCCTATTCCTGCGATCACCGTCAATACCAATAAACTTTGGCCGACCGCGGCTAATGGATTTAATTTAACTGGCGAAAGCGATAGCTTAAAAAACACTTTTGGTGTATGGGACCAAGGTGCTGTGCTTACTACACATATCGAATTGAGAAATAGAATTGTTCAAAAAGACAATGCCACTACTGCCTATGAACACGGCACGCATGTTTTTGGCACTATTATGTCGAAAGGATTGAACCCACTAGCAAAAGGGATGTCCTATAATTTAAAAGGCGCTTATTCCTATGATTGGAATAATGACAATAGTGAAATGTCGGCTGCTGCTGCAAATGGCATGCTTATTTCAAATCACTCCTATGGAATCTTAAGTGGATGGGATCAAAATAGTGATTCGTCGGATCGTTGGGAATTTAATGGCAATTACACCGAAAAGGAAGACTATAAATTTGGGCTTTACAATTATGAGGCAATGATCCATGATTCTGTTATGTATAATGCGCCTTTTTATTTAGTTGTTAAGGCTGCAGGAAATAATCATGGAAGTACTGGCCCTAAAGTGGGCGATCCTTATTGGAGAAGAGACGCCAATGGAAAAATGTATAATGCAGGCGGAAGACCTGATAGCTTAAGTAGCAATGATGGTTATGAAACTTTATCTTCGGATATTAATGCCAAAAATTTATTAATTGTTGGTGCCGTTTATGGCTTATCAAGCCCCTATACCAAAAAGGAAGATGTGGTTATGTCCTCATTTAGTAGTTGGGGTCCTACGGATGACGGAAGAATTAAACCCGATATTGTAGCGGATGGGGTCTCAGTTTTTTCAACTACTGCAACCCATGATTCTAGTTACGGTTATAAGAATGGAACTTCGATGGCTACCCCAAATGCTGCCGGCTCCCTATTATTATTACAAGAGCTTAGCCAACAATTAAGTCCCAAAAAGTTTTTGCGTTCAACCACGGTGAAAGCTTTGGCGATACATACAGCAAATGAAGCTGGACCAAACCCTGGACCAGATTACAAATTTGGATGGGGATTACTTAATATGTTTGATGCCGCAACTGTTTTGAAAAATGCATTAACGACAAAAAATAGCAATGCTAGTTCTGACCTAGTGTATGAAAACACTTTAAATAATTTAGACTCCACTACCTATACCATTATTGCTTCCGGGAAAAACCCGGTAAAAGCAAGTATTGTTTGGAACGATGTTAAAGGGACTGCCAGAAGTACCTTAAATGACACCACCCCCCAGTTAGTGAATGACTTGGACTTAACAATAAGTCAAGGTGCCAAAATCACTAATTCATGGAAATTAAACCCACAAACCCCTGCCAGTGGTGCTTTCAAAGGCGATAATGTTTTAGATAATGTTGAAAAAGTAGAAATTGATACCACTTTAGTAGGTAAAAGCTATTTGATTAAAATTAAGCATAAGCGTAATTTAGATCGAGGCCAACAAGCCTATTCATTAGTTATTAGTGGTGCTGGTGGTGTAGCATATTGTGCATCCACTGCAAGTTCAAGTGCTGGAAGTAAAATAGACAGTGTTAGCATCAATAATATTCAATATGTTCCAGCTACTAATAAAGACTTTGTAGATAACACCAATTTATTCATTAATGGTGAACCCAATAGTAAAATCAATTTATTTTTAAAGCTAGGAAGTGCGGATGCAACCAATAATACACGTTTTGTAAAAACCTTTATTGACTATAATAGCAATGGCACATTTGAAACAAATGAATTGGTCAATACAAGTGCAGGAATCACCAATAGTAATTTCACTGCAAGTATTAGCTTGCCTGATTCCTTACAACTTGGTCGCTTAATGAAGTTAAGAATTGTGGTGATGGAAACAAGCAGTAGCGCCAATGTATTGGCTTGTGGCACTTATACCAATGGGGAAACACAGGATTATACTTTAAGAATCATCAACCCATCAAGCGATTTACAAATGTCAGATTTAGTAAGTCCACAGAATGCAGCTTGCAAAAGATCCGTACAATATGTCACCGTAAAAGTGACCAACAATGGTACAACCCAACAAAAAAATTTCCCGCTAAGCTTAATAGTAACAAAGGGTACGAATACTATTTTAAACATCAATGAAACATTTAATGGTCGTTTGGAAGCTGGTGAGTCCATGAATTATACTTTTCAAAAACCAATCAATTTAGAAGCAGCTACTAAATATTCATTCACAGCAACCGTTTCATCTACCATTGATCAACTAAAAGAAAATAATACTTTAATTACCGCCTTAACATCTGCTGATAATAGTATAGCACCGACTGGCAGCGCAATCAATTGTAACAATAGTTTAAAGCTTACTGTAAATGCTCCAATAGCAAGTAAAAGTTATATTTGGTATGACAGTGCAAATTTAGCAACACCAATTGCAGCAGGAACTAATATCACCGCTACATCAACCAAAAGCAATTTGTATTTAACTCATGGTTTCCAAGGATTTGTTGGACCTGCCCACAATACCACATTGGGTGCAGGAGGTTACAATAATTTCAAAGGCAATTACATGAAGGTAACTACGGGTACACCCATGACGATTAATACAGTCAAGTTATATACCGCGAATGAAGGAAAAATTAAATTTGAATTGGTGTACATGGCTACCGACACTACCTACTATCCTGGATTATCTCAATTTGTTACCGTAAATGCTGCGGCAAGTTCTCCAAGTCCGATTGCAGGTGCTTCGAATCATGTTGCTGGCGATTCTGGTAGAATTTACGAGCTAAACTTTAAGCTAAATGTTGCAGGTAATTACCTTATCATAGCCACCTGTGATAGTACTGCTAGTTTATACAGAAATAATGCCGTTTCAACAAACCCATATCCCATTGGACCTAATAAAGTGTTTAGCTATACGGGTAACAGTGTGACCGCTGCAACTGGAAATTTTCAAAACTACTTTTACTTTTTATATAACACTCAAATTAGCACGAGTGATTGTGATAGCCCGCCTACTATAATCCCTGTAAATACAATAAGTGTACCAACGTTTAAATTACAAGGCGATAGTTTAACGGCCACAGCAGCTAGCTCCTATCAATGGTATATGAATGACGAATTTTTAAATGGCGCTACCAACCAAGTTTACAAGCCAACAAAAAATGCGATATACAAAGTAATGGCCAACACCAACGGTTGTCAAATACTTTCTGAAAATAAACTTGTTTTAGTAAGAGACAATAATGGCAATATTATCACTGATATTTTAGAAGGCTCAGCAAAAGATATTAATTTAAGAATAACTTCCACTGATTATATTGAAAATTTAATCAAAGGAAACGCATTTTATATTTCATTTAGCAACTTACAAACCAACAATATTTCATTAGATGTATTGAACTCCATGGGCAACCGTGTAGCCTATAAAAACAAACTTGTTAACCAAAGAACTCCACAAAAAATTGACATTGAAAATTTAGTTACTGGCGTTTATTATATTAAAGTATACGCCAATAATAAGATTTATGTTCAGAGAGTTTTTATTACTAATTAATTAAAAAATAATAATATGGCACTAGAATGGGTGGAAGGCATGATCACAAAAATTATTGATGAAACTTCCAATACAAAAAGATTTTACTTTGAAATTCCAGCATTAGAATCATTTGATTTTATTCCTGGTCAATTTGTAACACTTGACTTACCTATACATGAACAAAAAAATAAGCGTTGGAGAAGTTACTCAATTGCTTCTGAACCCAATCGCACAAACACTTTTGAGCTTGTTATTGTTCACTTAGAAGGCGGACTTGGCACTACCTATTTATTCAATGAAGGAAAAGTGGGTACTAAAGTTACCTTAAGAGGGCCACAAGGTGTTTTCACTTTGCCTAAGGATTTTGAAAACGACGTGTACTTTATTTGTACAGGAACAGGCATCGCTCCTTTTCGATCAATGATTCGCTATATCCACGAACATAAAATTCCACACAATAATATTCATTTAATTTTTGGCTGTCGAAAATTTGAAGATGGTTTATATATTGATGAATTAAAGGACTTAGAAAGCAAAGAACCAGGATTTCATTTTCACCCTTGCTATTCTAGAGAAACAGAAGTTCCTGCTGGATCACACAAAGGATACGTGCATCCTGTGTACCAAGAGTTATTAAAAGAAAATAAAGAAACTGCACATGTTTGGTTATGCGGTTGGAAAGCAATGATTGATGATGCAAGAAAGAATATGACCGAGCTTGGGCTAGATAAAAAACAAGTTCATTTTGAATCGTTCGGTTAAATTTTTTATTCAATAAAATATGAATAAATAATTTAACCTCTTTTCTTATAATTTTACTAGTACCCTTTTAAATAAGCCCCCGATAAATCGGGGGCTTATTATATAATATATTAATTATTGAATTAAATATTTGCAATAAATATACTAGGCAATATGTGCTAGCACTAATTCTTTTACTTTAGTTAAAGCAATACGTTCTTGCAACATACTATCGCGGTAACGTATAGTCACGGTGCCATCTTCTTTGGTTTGATGATCAATGGTCACGCAGAAAGGCGTTCCAATGGCATCCTGACGACGATATCTTTTTCCAATCGCATCTTTTTCTTCATAAAAGCAATGGAATGATTTTTTACATTCATCCATCAATTCTTTGGCTAGTTCAGGTAAGCCGTCTTTCTTAGTTAAAGGAAGTATCGCTAATTTGTTAGGCGCCACTTTTGCAGGCAAATGCAAGACCACTCTAGAATCAGTCGTGCCATCTTCCTTATTAATAGTTTCTTCCTCATAGGAATTCGCTAACAACAATAAAAACATTCTATCTAAACCAATAGAAGTTTCAATCACATAAGGCACATAATGTTGGTTGATCTCCGTATCAAAATACTGCATCTTCTTTTTACTGAACTCCTGATGACGGGTTAAATCAAAATCGGTACGAGAATGTATCCCTTCCACTTCCTTGAAGCCAAATGGAAATTCATATTCAATATCCAAAGCTGCATCGGCATAGTGGGCTAATTTGACATGGTCATGAAAACGGTACTTCTCTGGCGATATACCCATGCTTAAATGCCATTGCATACGCTCGTTTTTCCAATGTTCATACCACTCTTTTTGTGTTCCTGGCTTAATGAAAAATTGCATTTCCATTTGCTCAAACTCACGCATTCTAAATATAAATTGACGGGCTACAATTTCATTTCTAAAGGCTTTTCCAGTTTGTGCAATACCAAAAGGAATTTTCATCCTAGCAGTTTTTTGCACATTTAAAAAGTTTACAAAAATTCCTTGCGCCGTTTCTGGTCTTAAATAAATGGTACTTGCTTCTTCCGCTACAGCACCAATTTCCGTGGAGAACATTAAATTAAATTGTCTTATTTCGGTCCAGTTACTCGTGCCACTTACGCTACAAGAAATTTTATTTTCTTCAATTAATTTTTTTAGCCCCTCAAAATCTTCCTTTGCCAACAAGGCATCCATATCGGCCAATAGCTTTTCAGCGGCTTCATTATTTCCTTTCGCAATTAAAGTATCGGCATGCCCTTCAATCAAATGATCAACGCGGTATCTTTTTTTACTTTCCTTATTGTCAATTAATGGATCACTAAAACTATCCACATGGCCACTCGCTTTCCAGGTGGTGGGATGCATAAAAATAGCTGCATCAATGCCCACAATATTCTCATGCATTTGCGTCATGCTATTCCACCAATAGTCACGAATATTTTTTTTCAGTTGTGCGCCATAAGGGCCGTAATCATACACTGCACTCAACCCATCATAGATTTCACTACTTGGGAAAACAAAACCATATTCTTTGGCGTGCGAAATAATCGCTTGTAATGTATTGTCTGGTTGTACCTTACTCATAGGTTGCAAATATACTACGAGATTGTATTATCGATGTAATTTTTCGTTGTTTTGATGGCGAGACCCGTCCCTTTCTGTTTTCTTTTGTATGTTTTTCTCCAATGCGGTGGCCAAATCGATACCCGTTTGATTGGCTAAACAAATCAACACAAATAACACATCTGCCATTTCATCGGCCAACAAAACATCTTCCTCCTTATTCTTAAAGGACTGGTCCCCAAATTTGCGCACCATGATTCTAGACAACTCCCCTACCTCTTCCATTAAAATACCCAAATTAGTGAGTTCACTAAAATACTTTACCCCGACTGTTTTTATCCATTGATCTACTTGTTCTTGTGCTTGTTGAATGGTGGTTGTATTTGACATAATATTATTTGCTTTTTTATTAATTAAAACCCAACTCGGTTGGATTTATTCTTTATTTTTTGAATCAATGCAAATGGTGACCGGGCCGTCATTAATGAGTGCCACTTTCATATCTGCACCAAATTTGCCTGTTTGTATGGACGTTCCCAAATCCTTTTCTAATTGTTGTATCATGGCCTCGTATAATGGAATGGAAATTTCAGGTTTCGCAGCTGCAATATAGGAAGGCCGATTCCCTTTTTTAGTGGAGGCATATAAAGTAAATTGACTTACCAATAAAATTGCGCCCCCCACTTCAATCAAACTTTTGTTCATGACCCCATTATCGTCTTCAAAAATGCGCATATGAATAATTTTATTGGAGAGCCATTCAATATCTGAGGTATCATCTTCATTTACAATACCTACCAAAACCATTAAACCCAGTTGAATTTGGCCAATAATTGCGCCTTCCACTGTGACGCTCGCTTGGGAAACCCGTTGAATTACCGCTCTCATGTATTACTGTTTTGCACCATGAAGATAAACAAAACTATTTTCACTAATTTAGCTGTAATTTCAAGTCCTTGAGTAGTATTAAAAAATTAGTAAGTCAAACCGCCTGGTATGGGCTTAGCTCCATTGCAGCTAGGTTTATCAGTTATTTGCTGGTACCCTATCTTACTTTTAAGTTTACCGAATCGGCTTATGGCGAAATGTCAATCGTTTATTCCTTCATCCCCTTTTTAAACGTCATCGTAACGCATGGCATGGAAACGGCGTATTTCCGATTTGGCACCAAGGAAAATGAAGAAAAAATTTACCACACGAGTAGTTTTTCCATGTTCATGGTGACTGCCGTTGTATTAATGGGACTTATTTATTGGCGTGCACCTATTGCGCAACTTTTACAAATCACTGCACATCCGGAATACATCACATTGATGGCATGGGTAGTAGGCTTAGATGCGATTACCACGATTCCTTTTTCAAGATTACGATTACAAGAAAAACCTAAAAAGTTTGCCTTTGTTAAAATAGGCGGCATTATTTTAAATATAGCAGCTACCTATTTTTTGATCAGTGTTTTGCCACAATACGTTCAAACGCATGCGTCTAGTTTTATCGCAAGCTTTTACAAACCCGAATGGTCAGTGGGGTATATTTTAGTTGCAGGTATTGTGCAAAATGTTTTTGTTTTATTATTATTGAAAAAAGAAATGAGTGCATTACGTTTTTCATTTGATTTTGATTTATGGAAACAAATGATGATTTACGCAGTTCCACTCATTTTGGTGGGTTTGGGCGGAATGGTCAATGAAACCTTAGACAGAATCATGTTGGGTTGGTGGGCACCAGGTGGCTCCCCTGATGCAAATAAAGCTATTGTTGGCATTTATAGTGCTTGTTATAAACTATCTATATTAATCACTATTTCAGTACAAGCATTTAGAATGGGTGCTGAACCGTTTTTCTTTAAACAAGCCGATACCGACAATGCACAAAAAACCTATGCAAGGGTGATGAAATTTTTTGTTATCACTTTATGTATTATGTTTTTAATGGTTGCCCTTTATTTAGATATTTGGAAAGAATTCATTCGGAATCCAGCAATGTATGTGGGATTAAAAGTGGTTCCTATTTTACTTTTGGCAAATATATTTTTAGGTATTTACTACAACCTAAGTATTTGGTACAAATTAAGCAACAAAACAATGGCAGGTGCTTGGATAACCATTATTGGCGCTATTATTACCATCACCATCAATTATTTAGCCATCCCTTATTTTGGATTTATGGCAAGTGCTTGGGCTACCTTTTTCTGTTATGGCACTATGATGGTGATCAGTTACAAGTGGGGACAAAAAGTATACCCAATCCCTTACGCTACAAAAAAGTTAATTGCTTATTTTGTGATTACCCTACTACTATATGCAATTAATACTGGCGTGCATCAAATTTCAAATAATATTCCATTTAATTATTTATTTGCCACTGTTTTACTAATTGCATTTATTTTGTTTGTAGCAAGAATCGAAAGAAAAGAATTAAAATCTATTTTTAACAGTAATCCCAACTAGCATTTAAAATTTGCAGTTTATTATGGCCGAAGATTTAAACATACATACAGGAACAAAACAAGAACAATACGAAGCATTAATTCCGCAAATAACAGGATTGCTTCAAGGTGAAACTAATTTAATTGCCAACCTTGCTAATATTAGTGCGGCATTAAAAGAACAATTCAATTGGTGGTGGGTTGGATTTTATTGGATCCATGATGACGAGTTAGTATTAGGACCATTTCAAGGCCCTGTAGCATGTACGCGTATTAAAAAAGGAAGAGGTGTTTGCGGCGGTGCTTGGGAAAAAGGAGTGACGATTATTGTGGCCGATGTAGAAAAATTTCCAGGGCATATTGCTTGTAGTAGCGCTTCTAAATCAGAAATCGTTGTCCCTGTATTTCAACATGGAAATATAGTGGGTGTTTTGGATGTGGACAGCGCGCTTTTATCCGATTTTGACGAAATTGATCAATTATACTTGGAGAAAATAGTAGGTTTAATCCCAGGCCTGTAGTAAGTCATTAAAAAGTCCCCGAAAAATTAAAAAAATCAATTAAGTTTGCAACCCCTAAGCGGATGTGGCGAAATTGGCAGACGCACTAGACTTAGGATCTAGCG
>Ga0209107_10000500_pt1 | contig 22852 bp, 27 predicted proteins | sample LakErihyJuly2011_2_FD_187460 | JGI IMG/M metagenome (GOLD analysis project Ga0209107, IMG submission 187460) | Freshwater microbial communities from dead zone in Lake Erie, Canada - CCB hypolimnion July 2011 (SPAdes) (version 2) | ecosystem: Environmental > Aquatic > Freshwater > Lentic >...
AATATATAATTATTTTATATATTATGTTTTTTGAATTTAAACATTTGAGAGATTCAAATATGAATTATTTTGAGCATATGTTCATTTCTTTAAATTATTCTTTTATATTATTTATTTCTTGTGTTAAATCATTAATTCATTCATTTATTCCTGATTTATTTGTAAGATCCACCACCGAATGTATAATAGAAATTAATAATAAATTAGAAAGACATAATATGAAAAGAGGATAAAAAAAGAGTGATTTTTACAATTAAACACTTATTACTTGATTTTAATAATTTGTATACTTATTTAGTTCAGCAATAATCCTTTGACTTCTTAAAACAATATCTTTTTCTTCAAAAGTTTCATATTCTTTTGCTGTATTTCTAGAAATCATATAACTACTCTTTTCATATGATAATTTTTTTTTTGTATATGCTTTACAACCGAGAGAACTATTGCCTGTATGACCATTTGCACTATTTTTTCCTTCTAATAAAGTCAAATTTCCAATATTATTTATTAATAATTGATCTTTTAACATTGTTTTATCTTTTTGGCAATAAATATGTTCAAGAGTATATTCTAATGAAACTGTATGTATATCAGTATTAATACATGTTTCAAGAAATAATAATAAATATGTAGCATTTGTTGAGATTAAATTCATAGTCTGTAATTCTTGTATATAACTTTTATCTGTAATTATTCTATCTTTATTTGTTACTAGGCAGTCATTTATTTCTTTATAATAATCATATTTATTATTTTTAATAACTTCATTTGTTATTCTAATAAACTCATTAGAATAACACAAATTATTGAAAGTTCTAGTTTTAAACTGAAGATTTCTACAATACCATGTAGTCAATAATTTAATTAAATTTTTATCGATTGTATTAACTATATAAAATATAGGCAATAAACACCACATATATGCTTCCCAATTTAAACGAAATCTAGATGTATTATTAAGTAATCTCCCATATTTATCATTAGTAATTTTATCCATAATTTCAAATAGTTTTTCTACTATTTTGAAAAATTTATTTACTTCTTTATAACAAGTATCTTTATCTTTGCAATCAATAATAGGTTTGTATAATTCTTCATGCTTAATTGTTCTAACAATTACTTTATTATATAAAGAAATCGCTATATCAAATATTTTTTGTCCATAATCTTTTTTATAGATATTATTATCTTTATGTTTTAATTTCTCCCATTTTTCATATACTTCGACCTTTTTGCTATCTTCTATATTGACAAGAATTGGATTTTTAATTATATCCAACGTTTCTACTGACTTACCTCTGTTATTTTCCCAATCAAATATTTTACTAACATATTCAGGGTCAGTACAATCATAATATTGAATATCAATATCATATAAAATAAATCTATATAACTCAATGATTTGTCGCTCATTATAATTTTTTTTTATAAAATAATTATAAATAAATATATAAGCAGCATATAATTTTGTATTTGAAGTTGGTTTAGTATAAATATCGCTATGCTTATTAGTTAAATGCTCAATAAATTTATTTTTGCTCATAATTTTTGTATTACATTGTTTACATATATATTTTTCCTCTTCTTTATCTTTGTTTTCATTATAATCAATTAACACAAAATCTTTTATATTAGATACAAATTCTAAATGTGATTTAATGTTATTATTATAAATCTTTATTAATGCTTCCATATCAAATGGATTAATACAAGAAATTGTTGGAATTATAGTGACATTAAATTTTTCTTTAATTTTTTCTTGTTGCTCTGTCAATGTATCTATTTCTGTATCTACTGCTAATAATTGAGTAATTTTTTCTTTTAATTTTGTTGGCACCAAAGAACCTATTACAATAAGAATTAAAATTGTAGTTAATATTCTCTGTTGTCCATCATAAATATTATTTACATTGCCTTGTTTTAAATTTATAATTGAACCCAATTTTAAAACATATTTATTTTCCTTATAAAGTTCAAATATATCATCTAAAAATTTACTTATTTGTTTCTGTTCCCAAGAATATTCACGTTGATTCATTGGAATTGTTAGATGTTTTTCTAATATTGATTTCCAAGACACTTGATTTGTGGTATATGGTTTAGTTCTACTTGACATTTTATGTTATGTTATGTTATGTTATGTTATGTTATGTTATTTTTATTTTATTTTATTAACTAATCAATTTTTTTATCAAATTAAAAAGACATACTATGGAAAAAGATTATAAAAAAATTGACTTATAAATAATTATTTAACATTATTATAAGAAGATCATAAATATGATGGTAGATGAAGAATTAATAAGTGCTATGAAAAAAACAATTAAAACTATTGTTATGAATAATGAAAATATTACAAGCTATTTAGATTTATATAATTTTCCCATCGATTGTTATGAAACTATGGATGAATATATTTTAGATAAATATAATTATGAATTATTTGGGAAAAATGTGTATTGGAAAGAATTTGAAACTATTGGACTTAAAGAAATTCATAACTTTATACCTGCTATTATAAATATATCGCATCGCTATAGTAATTATTATGAAGTTATTAGTTGGATTCAAAATGGAGAATATTATAAATTAATGAGTTTATATGCTTTAAGTACATCTTATAATATTATAAAAACTAATATTACAACTATTAAAATGACTTGGTTTAATAATGATGCAACAAGTCTTTCTGTTTCCAAGTAAATAATATGTTATGACTAAAAAAAATTGATTTGCTTTAACAAATATTTTTTTATAGTATTAAAATATTAATGATGAAGACTATTATAAATATTATCATCAGCGCAATTTCAATTGTTCTTGCTATTCCTATTATGCCTCATATTATTGAAGATATTAATCCAAAAAGCAATGTATTTTTCATTATGAAGCAAAACTTAACTAGAGAATCAAATACTGATCAACTTGTCGGTGTTACATATATAATTCCCAAAAATGGATATTGTATGGTTAGTATTGAAAGAGTGTTTTATTTTGACATTAATGTCCCTTATGTAGAAGCATATTTTAAGACATTGGAGGGTGCGATTATTTGGCAAAACAATGAACTTAAAAAATATAAGTTGTTTGTTAATGATACTCGTATTGATATACTACGTGGAGGAGATGATAAAACATCTCGCGATTTAGATGATTTACTAACTATAGGAGACGCAGAAGGAAAAGTTGCTTTAGCAAAAGCAATTAGAACAAATACAAAATATATAGGATATGTTGATACTTACTATCCATTAATTAGTGCTTATTTAAAAGAATATCGAGAGCGCGAGCATAAAGATATTAGTTGCTTTGGTCCAAATCAAAACAAGTAAATAATATGTTATGACTAAAAAAAATTGATTTGCTTTAACAAATATTTTTTTATAGTATTAAAATATTAATGATGAATAACAATAATAAGACTAATGCTAATATTCGAGTAATTAACTTTATAATATATATTAGAAACTACATTGTTAATTATTATAGACAAGTTAATAGAAAACCGCCACCGCTTGTTCGCCAAAATGCTTTTAAAATAGATAATATTCATATTGTCATGTAAATATAGTTATTTAAATAATAACTATATTTACATATAATGTGTGCTACGTAGTGGGTTAAATAACGCCAAATTTTTTTATTGTTGTAAAAATAATAAAAAAAAATTGATTAGTTTTTTTTTAATTACTTATTGATAAAAGTTTATAATTATAATGGCCACTTCAGCATTGATTTTGCTCAGTTTACTTAATACTAATACGATGACAAATATGTTTGATTTAAATTATTTGAAAACACAAGAGAAAAACAAACTTCTACAAATTAGGAAGCAGAACTATGAAGCAAAACGCAGTTTATCAAAAGCATTAATGAATAATAATAACAAGACTTACAAAATATATAACTTAAATAATTATAATATTATCAAGGAGCGTAAGCGTTAAATATTATATGTTTTTAAAATTATATGTTTAAATTTAATTAATAATTTTTTATTTGAAGCAATGTGAATTTCTATTATATTATAATAATTGTTTAAATAAATTTATATAGTATTTATAATATAAAATGACAACAGCAAATGATTTATATAACGTAACTTTACATAATTTTGAGTCACATAATACTATAAATGATTCAATAGCAAATAGAAATTTTCCATCAAATAATTTAGCAATGAATTTTTCATTTAGACCAGTAAATACAAAATATACTTTAATGCCTACATATAATCATCAAATAGAATCATCGGTGCCAATAGACAATATAGGAGTATATGATGTAAATAGCACATTTTTTCCAGGAACTAGAAAACCACATTTTTGCGGTTTTGCGACAAATGTTGATAGAGAATCTACTTTAAGAAACCAATTTTTTGCTTTACAAAAAGCAGACCAAGTTGCGTATCTTCCAAATACTTCTAGCGATTTATATGAAAATAATATTAATTTTCCAACACATAATGCTAATTTAGACGCACATTTATTATTTAAAGAAGAAAGTTTTAATGATTTTAATCCAAATATATCAAGTTCAATTGGAAATGAAATATTTTATAACTCAACACGAGTTCAATTAAAAGATTTAAAATAAAATTTATTATAATACATACTTATGAAACAAAATAATGAAAATAATGAAAATAATAAAAATAATAAAATTAAAAAGTCAAAACAAATGAACGTAGTAAGTATTGATTTAGAGCAAAAAGAAGTAAAAGAAGTAAAAGAAGTAAAAGAAGTAAAAGAAGTAAAAGAAGTTAAAGAAGCCAAAGAAGCCAAAGAGCAAAAAGAAGTAAAAGAGGTTAAAGAAGTTAAACCTATTGAATCATTTATAAATAATATAGATTTGTTATATTTAACAAACCAAGTTCAATATGCTAAAACAAATAAATTAGAAAATTTATTGAGCAATAATAGTTTATTAAAAGAAATTTTTGATAATTTAGAAGACAATATAAAAGTATATAAAGAGCAAATTTTAAAATATAATAATTCTACTTTAGAAAAACTATTGGCTACTAATGGTGATGCTACTACTAACACTAATACTAACATAAATGAAAAATACAAAATGTATTATTTATTATATGTTTTAAACTTGATACTACATTTAAAAGAAAAAAAAATGAAAAATATGATAAAAGATGAACTAAAAGAATACTCAAATAGTAGTGTAAATAATCAAAGCGTCGGTGATTTTAATATAACTGCCGAAACTATTAATTGTATGTGTCCACAAAATGAAACTTCAAAAAAAATACAAAATTTAGATTTATTTGTTGTTAGAAAATCAAACAAATATAATAAAAAAATACTTCCACAAAAAAGGGAATAATTTTTTTATAATTATATATTAATTAACAAAACATTAATTATTATGATTAATGTTAAAAATAACATATATAAAAATTTTACAAAAACAAAAAAATCACCATTTAAAATGCGTTTACATAGACGAAAACAAAGAACAACTCGTAAATATAATAAACAATCTAATAAACAATTTAACAAACTAAAATGTTCGCCATATCAAAACAAAAATATAGACCAAGAGTTAAAAGATTTTACTTGCTATTCAAGGAGCAATTTACAATTATTTAAAAATGTATGGAACGCAAATAATAGTGACAAAATAGTTACAAATAATAGCAAAGAAATATGGGAATATTTTAAAAACAAATTAGACAAACAATGTTATGATGAATTATGTTGGTTAAAAAATACTCCATTAAATAAAGTTAATAATAGTGAATTGTTAGTAAAAGAAATATTTAAACCTTTCTCTCCTGAAAGATGGTCTACAAAACCAAATACTTGGTTGTCTAGTGTTGATATAATAAAAATAATGAAGCAATATGAAAAATCAAATAAGAATTTTAAGTTTATAGGACCATCGCCAATAGATTTTGACTCCAAAGAGTTGTTTTCGACTTGTGTATGGGAGCAATTATGTAATTTCAATTTAGAGGAACACATAAAAAATAAAATTAGTAAAATAGGCGTCATATTTAATACTGACCCCCATAATAAACCAGGACAACATTGGATAGCATTATTTTTAGATTTAACTAAAAAATTTATTTTTTTCTTTGATAGCAATGGAACTAAAACACCAAAACAAATCAAAGTTTTAATTGAGAGAATAGTAAATCAGGCACACAATTTAAATATTAAATTAGTAGCCGATAACAACGAAGGTTTCACACATCAATACGGAGATGGACAATGTGGGATGTATGCGTTATATTTTATAATAGAATTATTACAAGAAAATAAAACGTATAATTATTTTAAAACTACACGTATTAAAGATGAAACTATGAGAGAATATAGGAAAAAATATTATAATGATGCGGATATAAAAATGAGTTCACTATTTAATGATTAATTTTTTCCTTGTTCTTGTTCTTCGTGTTCGGCAATTAAATATGGACTAACACTAGAAATTTTAGTATTATTTTTCTTAGTCAAATCTAATTTGGTTAATATATATTCACCACAAGGACCACAATTGTCTTCATTTGCCAAATCTATTTTTTTGTTTAATTTAATAGCACATCGTTCTTGACTCCATCGCCCAAGAGGCCCCACTTCATTTAAAAATAACATATTAAATAGCGTCTTGCTGTATAGAAACTTGGTTGCTTTTGTAAAAGGCATTATGCTTATAATATGTTATAATTATTAACCATATTTTATATATCAATTTTTATTTTTAAAATTGATATATAAATAAATTTACAAATAAATTCTTTCATATCGCACACCATAGTTTCTTCCACAATTAAGACTAGTATTAGAGTTATGGTTTGTAATTAATCTGAGAATAGAAGGACGTTCAATTACATGTAAGTTTTTCTCTATTTCTTCTTTGTATTTATCTTCATCGTCTTCGTCTGTATCATCTTCTTCATATTCATTATATTCTGATATATCACTTTGTTCTTCATTCTTGTCTATTTTTTTTAAACTTGAATTTAATTTATTATAATGCTTACATACATGGAAAAGTTTATATAATCTATACATTCTTTGTAGTTCAATATCATCTGCTTCTTTACTTAACACTCTATACTTATTATCTAATATATATCTTGCTTGAACCAAATTAATAGAGCAGTCAATAATATTATGCATTAATATATAATATTCAGGAGTATGTAACTTCATATTAAAAATATTAATTTGGGTATTAATTCTCATATTTTTACTCTTTCAATCAAAAAAAATTTATAAAAAATCAATTTTTTTTGACATAATAATTTATAATATTTTCTCTACTATTTCTCCTTTTGAATCATAAATCCAAATCTCACATAAATAACAAGCATCTTTTACTGCTTGTTGCTTTAAATAAATATTATGTTGATTATTTTCAGCAGTCCATGTTGATTTTACTTCAATACATCTATTTTGTGTTTTAATGAAACAATCTACAAAATATCTGTGTTTTTTACCGGTAGCATCTTCATACCAAATAATAGGTACTTCATTTCTACTTACTATAATATCATTTTCTTTTACATTTTCTTTAAATAATAAATCATTTAGCATATATTTTTCATATCCTTGTATTCTCTCAATTCTTCCTGATGGAAATACAAAATCATATCCTTTGTATGCATTTTTTGACATTTTTTCTGATATTTCTGCGTTTTGTGCTGGGTGTTCGACACCATGATTTTTTAGACATGTCACCTTCTTTTTATCTTTAATATCTTCTGATTGTGAAGGATTTTCAACACCAAATCTTTCCAAGTTAGTTGCTTTACATTTATCTCTTACTTCTTGTGATTGTAAAGGATGTTCAACACCTCTTCTTTCTAAATTAGTTGCTTTCATTTTATCTTTAATCTCTTCTGATTGAAAAGGATTTTCAAAACCATATTTTTCCAAATTGGTTGCTTTCATTTTAATTTTTACTTCTTGTGATTGTCCAGGATATTCAACACCTAATCTTTCTAAATTAGTTGCTTTCATTTTATCTTTTACTTCTTCTGATTGTGAAGCATATTCAACCCCATATTTTTCCAAATTAGTTGCTTTAATTTTATCTTGTATTTTTTTTGATTGTAAAGAACATTCAAAACCATATTTAATAATATTGGTTGCTTTTGCTTTTGTAATTCGAATTTGTGTCATATGTTTTTTACAATAACACCCAGTATTTATGAAACTTCTAAAAGTTTTTTCACATAAAACATCGCAGTCTAAACATTTTTCTTTAATTCTATATTCACAAGTAAGATTTACTTTACTATAATCAGTTGTTGAATTAATATTGTTTTCTAAAAAATATTTTTGTAATAATTCATATGTATATTGTATTATAATTTTAGTTTTGTTAATATGTTTTTTACAATAACAACCAGTATTTATGAAACTTCTAAAAGTTTTTTCACATAAAACATCGCAGTCTAAACATTTTTCTTTAATTATATATTTGCAACTAAGATTTACATCACTATAATCTGTTGTTGAATTAATATTGTTTTCTAAAAAATATTTTTTCAATAATTCATTGTTATATCTAATTATAGGTTTGCTCATATTACTATACTAACTATGAAGCTAGTATAATAATAAATCAATTTTTTAAATAATATGGTATGTATAATTAAAATTGAAATAGTTTTTAAATAAGCAAAGCAAAGCATAACTAAACTATGAAATATGTTCTCGCATTTATGTTTATGCTAATTATTACATCCCATGCGATGTCGTTAGGAAAGGTTTATCCTACACGTCTTCCAGTTAAGACCTCTTCAAGTCATTGTGTTGTAAAAACTATTTCTGAATTGCCCGAATTTGCCAATCTCATTTCTGATGTGGATAATAGTCGTCGATTTTTAGAACTTCGTGAGGGCATTAATGAAGCAAAGGCAAAGCACTTCACATTTCGGACTATGTGTGGAACTACGTATGTAAGCGTTTTTGGCAATAAATGAATAAAAAATGAATAAAAATTGTATATAATTTAATGTCTACGACTACGTCTGGCAGTTTTTTTGCCGCGACCACGTCTCTTTTTTGAACCTTTATTTTTTGTTGCTCTACGCATTAATCCTTTGCCAAATATTCTTTCACTCCATGACTGACCAGTAGTGCTGGCTTGACTATACGGATTTACTGTGTGGCGAATGGTTTCTTTGCTTTTCTCGCGCTCAGATGTATCATCATCAGAACTATACTCTGAATTTGAACGCGAAAGACGCTCTTCCTCTGCTGCTGCTGCCGCACGCCTTTTCTTCCCTCTCCTCTTGAGTCCAAAACTTGGCATTTGTTTATATATTAAAACAATATAAAAATAAAAACTAAAAATCACTAAATATAAATATTTTATATTATTTTATTATATAAAATATTTACTATGGATTTTTATACTCGCTTGTTTTGGATGTTTTTCTTAGTCTTTGTTATTTTATCTGGTTATTTACTTTGCTGTACTAAGAAAACTGATATATTTTATTTTCAAATAGCTTCTGGTCTAGGAATGTTTGTTACAAGCAAAATTGGAAGAAGTTTTTTAGGAATAAGTAAAAAGTAGATTACTATTTAGTAAATAATTTAGTAAATATATATTTAATTATATAAAATATATATTTATAATATAAATGCGGAAAACCAAAACCAAAGCCAAAAGAAAAATTTCTAAGTTTACTAATAAAAATAGACTCGCTGGTATGCTCGCTGGTATGTATCCGGTTCAAACCGACGACATGGGCGAACGCCATCCTTTCGGAATATTAGGCGATATCACTATGTCACTCATAGGCGACACTCAAAACATGGGAATTATAAAACGCGATATAATTTTAATGATTACTAAGTTTAAAGTATTAAGTACTCAACATAAAATAGCATTTGTAGAATTACTTAGCAGTAATTTTAACAAATATCATTATAAAAATCCAATACTCATAGAATTATATTATATGCAAATAATGATACTGATTGATGCCACTCTACATATTAATTGGTTACAACCACGTACAGCATTATTAGCAAAGCTAAGTAATGATACTATGCAAATGATAGCAGCTAAATTTGCGATGAATGTGATGACACCAGTCAAGAGTCTATCATCAGGAATACCCGCTTCATCTTCTTCTGCGCGGCGTCTCCAGATCCCGACCAACGCATCCGATCAGCTCCCTTAATATCCACGGTGAAAATATTATAAAAAAGATGTACTACTAGTTATGTTCCATAATTTATCTAATTTCCAAATAGGAGTGCGTTTATTTAGTGCCCATCGCGAAAAACGATTAACATAATGGCGACAATCATTAATACCCAATATATATTTTTTTTGCATAGTTTTTTCAAATTCAACAACTTCAGTCAATGTTTTGCTAGTTTCACCCCAATAAATAGTTTTATTTGGAACATTTTCTGGTATATAAAATCTATATAGTTTATCAATAAATCTAACTTCTTTATTTACAAGACCTGTGCTAGTAGTGCTAACACTATTTATGGTCTTGTATTCACATATACTTGGTTCGCAAAAGGGTCTGTAATCATATCTTAAAATAGTATCATCATTTTTAAAACTAATACCAATATGATACAAATTTAATTCATTGTTAAATTTTTCTAAATGTAAATGAACTTGCGTTTTGGGATTGTATGTTGGCACAATATACGAAAATAATGTTTGAATAAGTAATAATAAAACAAACATACTTAACTAATATATGATAATATAAAAATAGATTTATTATATAAATATAATAAATATAAATATGTTTACATATATAAGATGCAAAATTGTTTAATATGCTTAGAAGAGTCTAATAATTTAAATGCAATAACTCATTGTGGAGTTTATTATGTTCATACTAAATGTTATAGTCAATGGTTAATAAAAAATAATACGTGTATTGTATGTAGAAAATCTTTAACGCAAGAACCAAATAATACATCTCAAGTAACTAGTCACGAAACTACACTAATATCTATAAGATTTGCTGTTGCCAATATTATAATTATTACATTTATATTAACACTGACAATACTAACATTATATATTTTTGTAACTTGCGATTTAAAAAAAGCATATTGTAAATTATTTTAATTATTTAAAGTTAAAATAATTATTTTAGGTTTAAATTAAGTTAAAACTAATGTGCTTAAATACTATAAAGATTGTATTATGTCTAATATATTATTGAGTGAACAAAACAAAGAACTTTTATGGAATATATTGTCTAGCAATAAAGCATTTGTTAATATTCCAGAGTCAAAGTTTCCAAATGTAAAAGCGATTTTTGAAAGTAATATAACTAAAATATTTAATGAAAATAAAGAAATTTTTACTTCTAATTATAAAACTGGTGATTCTAAAAATATTGTTATGCAATTAAATAAAATTATTTTACAAAATATTATGTTAGATATTAATAGTTTTAAAAAGTCATTGTTAAAACCACTAGATATAAAAGATATTTACAAAAATGAGAAATCAGAAGAATTTGAAAAAGAGTTGTTAGAGAAAAAGGTGTCTTTTAGTAATTTAATTACTAAAAAAGTTCCTGAAGCAATCGATTTTAGTGAAACAAAAGATAGTCCATTAGAAAACGATAGTATGAACGAACTACTTGAGAGAATACAAAGAGAGAGAAATAATGATGTGCCTGTGCCTGTGCCTGTGCCTAGTATTGGTGTTCCAAATACAAATACAAATACAAATACAAATACAAATAATTTAGAACTAGTAGACTTAGATAAATTTGATTCCCCTTTACCTTTAATAAATGAGGAAAATACAAATATGTTAGAAAAAGAAATTAGTTTTACTAATAAAACTAAAATTTTAAATATGGAAGATTTAATAAATAGTTTTTCAACTACAACAGAAAATACAAGAGAACTTACTAGAGAAAATAGTAATCTTAAGAAATTTGTAGCTAACGAAAATAATAGCGAACTCAATTTAAATCTAAATATAAAGTTAGATTTTTTAAATAAACAAATGGAAAAAGTTTTATACAATCAAAAAGTAATAATGACCAAATTAAATATTTAAGTTAAAAATAGTTAATACTGAATAAATTATTTACTATAAATAATATAATAAATAATTTGTTATGTGTTATGTGTTATGTGTTATGCGTTATGAGTAAATTTACTCTATATTTTTTGGAATCTATGGGTTCCATCATCAAGTTTTACTAATTTACCTAAAAGCAACAATTCTTCTTTCAAATAACTATCATAATCAAATAATTCTTTTGTAACTTTATTATAGGCATATTTGTTACCATTTATTACTAGTTCATTTAATTTTAATACTTCTGTTTTCTTATTTAATTTCATGCCCTCATCTTTATCTTGGGCTGCTATATTTGGAGTATATATATATTTATTTTCACTTGGATTACCTATTACAAAACATTTAACATCTTTTTCTTTACTTGTTGACCGCGTATGAATACTACAATCTATAGCGGACTCTTTGACGCCTTGTAATAATGAAGCATTTATTTCCTCTTTAATACTAGATATTTCATATAAATATTCATCACTTGTTATGACCTTCTTTTTATCTTTTTTAGAAATGTCTTTTAGTCGCAATTCAATTGATAAATCACTTGATAATTGTGCTTCACTGAAAACCATCAAATATAAAAATACGTTTACAGTTTGTAGTTCTTTTGGTAAATCACTATGACTACATATACGGCGAGCACGACCAATAACTTGATGAATTCTTACTGGATGCCAATATGGTTCTGTAATGTGGACGTAGCGAACATTTTTTAAACTAATGCCTTCGGCACCAGACGAAGTAATCATTAATACTTTAATAATTTGACCATAAAAATTGTCTGGTGCTAGTGTTTGAATGGATTTTACTATTGACGAAGGCACTAATTTCCAATTACTATTTAAAACATTTTTGATAATTTCACGCTCTTCAGGAGTTTCTGACCCAGTATATGCCGCATACATTGGTTTTCCCATATTTTCTTCGCCTACATTTAGTATAAATTCTCCTTTTTCATTTTTCTTTAATTTAAATTCCACAAAATTATTTTGTTTTAAAACCAATTTAAAAATACCAATACCTTCTAATGTTTTAAATTGTGAATATAATAAATGAATGCCTTTATGGTCATCGTCTATAATATTTTCCAATATATGTAAAAATTTAGGACTATAAAGCTGTAATCCTTCTTTTGATAAATATTTGTGCGAATATTTTTCCAATTCTTTTAATGCCTCACTAATGCGTTTACTATAACTACCATCATTTACTTTTGGATTTGCTAAATCTTTTTCTAACTCTTTTATATCGTCGGCATCATATTTACCATCTACATTTTCCAATTTTTCCGCAATGGTTAAGTCATCTAATAATTCTTCTGAAATGTTTTTACTAATATTGTCGCCATCTCCCTCGTCACTAATATTTTCTAATGTTGCTTCTATTGTTGCTTCATCATTAGGCATAGGTCGTTTTATGTCCGGTTTAGGAAATACAAAATTACAAAACGCACGAGAAAATATGCGATATGTTGATGTGCTGTCGCTATATAATTCGTCTCCTTGTGCTCCTCCCTTGGTTTTCTTGGATTTTTTCTTCTTATTTGCTTCTTCTAATTTACGTTCTTGAATACGCGCCTCTTCATAAACACCAAATTGGAAATCACTCATTTGGACTTTAATTATTTTAAAGTCATTTGGATTAGCATGGTCGTAAGTAGGCATTAATTGTTCTTGGGCACTTCTAAAATAAGAGGTCAGTCCAATTATGCGCATTTTAAACATAGATGGATTATTGATGGTATTATTTGGATTAATAAAGAGTGTTTTAAAATCATCAAAATTGTCTGGAAGTGCTTTATAACTATTAATATTTATCTTTTTATTTGCTATTTTGAGAGATTGCCCTTCAAACGCAGACATTATTTGTTCTATAAACTCTTCACTTGTTAATACATCGCTTGTATAAACCAATTTATTTTTGTCTGCGGCAGACTTAACATACCCAAAAGGATTTTGACTAATAGTTACTTCATAACTTACAGAATTATATTCAATAGAATCAATAACGTTTAAAACATTGGCTTTGTAAAATAGTTCTTCTAATTTTTCCTTAGTCATAGTAGTTTTGTCTAATACTAACTTAAAATTATAACTTCTTAATGATCCACGTAATATATTAAATAAAATGGCAATTTCATTTGGATAATTAATAATTGGTGTTCCTGTTAATAATATTATTTTACAATTTTCAGCATCCATCAAATAGTTATACAATTTCATTGATAACGAGGTTTTCCGAGTTAATTTATTAACTATTCGACTAATAAAATTATGTGCTTCGTCTATTATTATTACTTTATTGGAAAACGGATTGATTGTGCCTCCATTTGTCATACCATTTAAGTGAGAACTGCGAAGACCATTATAACTTATAAATTGATACTTATAATTAATCATTTTATCTAATTGCGCATTAATTTTTTTCTGGTCTTCAAAATCGAGAGAATCGTAATTAGGTTCTTTTTTAACATTAATAAACCAGGCACCGCCATTACTAGCAATATATTCTTGTGGTAATTTTAATAATGTGCTTAAATATTCTACATATTGAGGGTGCGTTTTAGTATTAATGAATTCCCAATATTGATTTTTTTTGTATAAATAGTCACCGCATTTTTTGAGTTCTTCTACATAGTTATCTCTCAAAGATGCCGGTGTCATAATAAGAATTTTCTTGTCATTTTTAATGCCTTCGGCAATGGCAATAGAAGAGCAAGTTTTACCGGAACCTAAACCATGATATAATAATAATCCTCTATAAGGTGTATAAATATTTATGTAATCTCTCACAATTTTTTGATGAATTAAGAGTGAAAAGTTACTACTATCACTTGCTGAGCAACTAATTGATGTTTTGCCTAATTCCATTTCTTTTTCTTCTTTTAATAATTGTTGCTTGTAAGGTTCAAATAAAGAATTAATAAAACTAATGAAAATCTCTCTATTATATAAATAATAGTTGGGTGCTTTTATTAAAACATTGGGTTCTAACTTAGGAATTCTATTTATATATAAGGTTCTACCAATACGAAGGTCTTGTGGAATTACTAAAGTTTCATCTATTGTTTCGCCTTTTATTTTTTTGGACTTAGATTTGATTGGGTCTGGTTGACTAATACTTGGTTTAGGTGTTAATCGTTCTTTTGAAGGAAGCTCCACATTTGCCTTTTTCATAGTTTCATCCGATGGTTCTTTTATAATTATTTTTTCTTTTGTTTTCATTATTTGTGTTAAAGTATTTTCTGGGCCTAATGCTTTTTTTGATTTTGTAGATTTTTGAGTGCCAGGTTTAGGTTCTTGTAAAATAGCATCTTTAATAGAAGGCGAAGGTTTGGCAAAAGTTGCCTTTTTCATTTTTTCATAATCTTTTTGTACAACTCCTAAATTTTCTTGGACTTCATTAAAAAATTGCTCTCTATTTATTAGGTGTTCACTAGTTTTATCAATAATATTAGGAGCAACACCTTCACTAGGTATTTGTATTAACACTTGGAATTGTTGCGGTTTTTTTGGTATGGGTTTTATTTTTAATTGTTCAAGAGTTTCATTTATCATTATTATATATAATTAAATAATATATAATAATAAGTATTTTTAATATTTTACTTAATGTTTAATGTTTAATGTTTAATGTTTAATGTTTAATGCGAATATAAGAAATAACAAAGAGTATAGATTAAAAAAATTGATTTGAATTAAGTGAATAATAAATATATTTTCATTAAATAGTATATCAAAGATGTCAATAAGAAAAGTTTCTAATCTTACAAAGAAGAAGGTTGCTGCGTGCCAAGAATGGAAATGTAAATTATGTAATTGTTTGCTAGATGAATGTTTTGAAATAGACCATATTATTTGTATTAAAGATGGAGGTAGTAATGAAGAATGTAATCTTCAAGCATTATGTCCTAACTGCCATCGTAAAAAAACAAACAGCGATATTTATAAGTCAAATAAAGAAACAAAAGAAACCAAAGAAACCAAAGAAACAAAAGAAAAAGTTCATTTACCACAATGGTGGAAAGAATATCTTGAACATCCAGAGAGGCAAGGCAGATTTGTATGTGATATGGTGAGGTCTTCTTATCCTCAATTAGTTTGGAATAAAGATATAACTAATTTAAATAAATATACAGTTGATGAGTTAAAAATCATGCTAGCTTCTATTAATGGGCAAGTAAAAAACGGAACAAAAAAAGAAATAGTATCATTTATTAACGATGAAAGCATAAAAAGAAATAACCTAATGGAGAAATTTATTAATCCAGTTGTAACTATTTTACCACCAACAGATATTATACATTCTAAACAAATGGCTACTGGAAAAATTAGTAAACTAATTACTTCTAATGTAAATACAACAATGATGAATCCGATGATGATGGATCCGATGATGATGAATCCGATGATGAGAGCAATGTATAATTAGAGGGATACTTCTTTAGAATGTTTAATAATGTATTTTATTCATAAATAAAGTCGTTCGTTTATCTTCTGGATTTTGACAATTTAATAAATCTTCTGGTCTACAAATTAATAATAATTTTACTTTACTCCTGGAAATACTTGTATATATTGCTTTTTGTTTAATAAAACCAGCATTAGGTTCTATAAATACTACTATTGTTTTCCATCCACTTCCTTGACTTTTATGAAATCCGGTTGCATAATTTAAATCAAACTCTTCATATAACTCATTTATTGAAATAATATATCTTTTTTTATCATTACTACTATAACATATTGTAACTTTTTCATCATCATATTCTAATATCTCTCCTTCATCGCCATTGGCTTTAAAATCATCTCCATTATACTCATTTTCTGTTCTTATAATTTTATCTCCAACTCTAAACTCTTTATCATAATAATTAGTATATCTAATAATTTCATTTTCAAATCCTTCTTTGTTAGGATTAAATTTATCTTGAATAATTTTATTTAATACAGGTACATTGAATATAAATTTTGTATTACCATTTTCTAATTTATTATGACTTGTATTATAACAAAGAAATTTAGTATCTTTGTCTAAGTTATATGTATCAATAATATTATATATATAGTTTTTTAAATCTATATAATTTCTTAAATTTTCGTATATATTACTAATGTCTATAAATTTGGTAAATTCATCTTTATTAAAATCAAGATATGTTATTTTTTCTCCTTTATTCATTTTTTGAATCATATTTAATAAACTAGTGTTTTCTTGTTGTCTATAAATATTTACTAGATTACAAATATTAAATTTTTTAGATTGTATTAGACTTTCTAATGGATTACCTGGTCCAATAGGTGGGAATTGTTTTGGGTCGCCAATTACTAATAATTTACTATTATATTTTTTACATAATTGCAATATTGAGTTTAGTATATTTAAATCAATCATAGAAAATTCATCTATAATTACAAAATTAAATTTACATTCGTTAAATTCATCATCTTCATAATCATATTTATAATTGATTTTGTTCTCAATATTGTATTCAATCTCGCATTTTTTGAGAAAAATATTATACAAAATTTTATGGCAAGTACCTGATATTTTTTGATAATAATATTTTGATTCCATAGATTTAGAAATATTACTATATGCTTGTCCAGTAGGAGCCATAATACAAGTTTTATTTAATAATAATTCTTTTTTACTACAATATTGTTCCCTAATATAAAGAACACATTCTACAATATTTGTTTTACCTGAACCAGGAGGTCCTGTTAAAATTAAAAACTTATTGTTTAAAATATCAAATATTGCTTGTTTTTGTATATCATCCAATTTATAGATAATACCTTTATCTTCTGTTCTTTTTTTTTCAAAATCTGTAATAAAATTATAAACTTCTTCTTTATCATAAAATTCTGTGTCAATGTCTTCATTATCTTCATTATCTTCACTATCTTCACTATCTTCACTATCTTCACTATATTCACTATCTTCAATGTCTTTACTATATAATTTAATAAATTTTCGAGTTAATTTTTTTTCTAAATTCCAAAAATACTTACTTGTAATAAATGTTTCTTTTTCATTTACATAATTCATATAGTTTTTCAATAGAGGTCCTGGGTCTGTTTTTTTATTACACCATTCAATTAATGATTTATTCGTTTCACGTGTATATTTCATTGTATACTCTTTATGTTTACCGAAGTTTATTTTACTATTACCGAGTTCTTCTAGTTTATTTTTTGAAATATTAAAATTTATTAGAATAATTTGTTTATCAATAAATAGTTGATAGTTTTTATAACTTTCATTACAAGTATTACAATAATCTTGAATTATTTTATAAAATGTATGTTTTTTTATATAAAATGAAAATGAATTACTAGTATAATTTTCAATTATTACACTTTTTATTTTAGCTTCTAGTTTAATTTTAAAATGTATTTTTATTTTCCATAAGTCTTCTATTTTTTCAGCTAGGTTAAAAGTAATGTGATTCTTGTTTTCTTCTATAAAGTCGTATGGATTAATAAATAACTTTGTTATTTCATATTTATTATTGTGTGATTTTTTTAACTCATATAATATTTTATTTAAAGTTCTAATTTTAACATTTGTATTTAATAATAAAAATATTAAATCATTAATATTTTTTTCATCTAAAGTTTTAATATTTAAATCTCTTTTATTTAAAAAGCATACCGCTAGATTGTAATCTTTTACAAATTTAATAAGCTCAGATAATTTTTGATAAATTTTTTTTTCATTTATAGTCTGTAATTTTGTATCATTTTTTGATATTGTTATTTTATCACTATTTTTATAAGATAGAATTTCTAATATTTCAATCTTATTATCTAATATTTCAATATCATTATTTAATAGTTCAACAATAGTATAAAATTTATTGTTATAAATAATAATATCATTTTTTTTGTATTCTTTTCTGGGTATATGTTGTATAATATGTTTATGCAATTCAATAAAATTATAATTTATATCTGTTTTGAACATAATAATATATTGTATATTATTATATTCAAATTATTTGTCAATTTTTTATATATTTTATTTAAAAATATGCGTGTAAAAATATAATAAAGTTATAATATAAAAATATTATGCTTATAAAACAAGAATTATTTGAAATAGCACATCATGTAATGCTTTTAATATTACCAATAATATTTATAACATTACCATTAATATATATTAAATATATAATATGGATACCATTAGCAGTAGCGTTTACTTGGATAATTTTTAATGGTTATGTAATAAATACATTACACCATAAAAAAGCTAATATTAATACTAATCAAACAGATAATATAACCCCCATTTTAAAAATATTTAGTAAAACAATAGCCAATTATATAAACAAAAAATATTTACAAAATACAAATAGAACAACTTATATTATGTTTTTTTATTTTATATTACTCACAACAATACTCTCTTACAGATTAATTTATAATATTGATATATTAAAATAATTTATTTTTAATATATTGTAATATTCAATTCAATACTTATTTAAAAGAAAAAAACATTTTTGTAAGGGTAGTTTCAACACAGAAAGCTCTATGAATTAATATTGAAGCAAGTATTAATATAAAAAATATTAAAAACACATTACTTTTCAAATAATAATTTATAATATAAGCAGCGACAAACGTTAATAATGTATCAACTACGGCAATATTAAAAAGTCTTAATGAATGACCCCCTTCTCCTACTTTACCAAATATATCTCTATATTTACATAAACTCATAAACTAATATATTAATAATATATTAATAATAGTTTATAATTTATAAATAGGCACACACTATTTTTCAATTAATTTAATGGCTTGGTCGCACGCAATTTGTTCAGCCTTTTTCTTAATTTTATGCTCTGCTTTTGATAAGAACACTAATAATTTGTCTTGTTTTTCTAATAATTCATGAATTGCTTTAAATGAACATAATTTGTCAAAGTTAACAGCATTACTAATTTTGGCATTATGAATATTTTGTCCAAAGCAAATATAAAGTCCCATAACATATAATTTATCATTATCATCGTCTTCATCCAATTTAGGAGTTCTTAATTCTACATAGTCTGGAGTGATTTTAAATTCTTTTTGAATAATTACTTGAAGTTTATTTTTATAATTATCATCATTATTAATTAAATTAGTCCAATCTACATGCTTTTCAAATACATTTTCTACAAAAATTTGTGCCATTTGTAGTCCTGGACCACAATTAAATACATTTTCAAACCAACCATATTCATCTTTAATAGAAATACGATTAAAATCTAGGAAAATAGCACCAATAAATGCTTCAAATAAGCAACCTAACTTTTTTAAATTATTGCGAATATTCTTATCTTCAGCGTGCCGAGAAATAATAAAATATTTATTTAACCCCATTTCAAGTGCTAATTTACCAATATGTTCGTTTTTAACTAAAGCAATCTTTTTTTCAGTCATAAATCCTTCATCTGCTTTAGGAAAACGTTTATATAAATAATATTTTGTAATAAGTTCCAAAACTCCATCGCCAAGAAATTCCAGACGCTCATTTGATTTGGTTTTAAGTGGTAAACAATTTTCTGGTTTATCAGAAATAACAATATTAGCAATGGAATTTTCTAATTTAGGACGTTTTGTATAAGATTTATGAATAAATGCTCGCTTGTATAATTCCATATTGAATGGTTTAGTGAAAATCCCGTATTTTGATAATAATTCTTGAACAATTGCGCTAGTAATTTCATTATTATTGCTATTAAATGGATTAAAAATCAGTTCTTCACTATCTAATTTTAAATTGCCAATAGTTGTTAATTCATTGTCAGAATTTGATTCTTCATCACTATTAACATCCTTTAAACAATTGTTGTTATTTAAAGTAACTTCACCACAAAACATAGTATATTAAATAATATACTTATAAATTAATATATTTAAGACAATTTCAATTTTTAATTAATTAATTATTTATTATTTTATTTATTATTTTATTTATTATTTTATTTATTTAATAATAATAAAAAATAAAATAATAACTATTATTATAAAAAGATGCCAGGCAAAAAAATTTCTAAATTCGGTAGCAACTTATATACAAATAGCACAAATGTCTATGGTTCAATGGCAGGTTTAAATTCGACTGTTGGCGTAAGACCAAATGTTACAGGAATAGTTGGATACCAATATAATAATTTACCCAAAGATGCTTTAAGTAATGGTTGTGTTAAAAATCCAGATTCCGAACAAAATATGCTATGTATTGCCTATTTAGGTAAAAAAGCCACAACCTTATATAATCCAGTTCGCAACAGACATATATTAGGTTAATAAATTTATAGGTTAATAAATTTATAGGTTAATAAATTTATAGGTTAAATAGCAACAAAAAATTACTATTATTAAAATATAAATAATACTAATTTAAATAACTTTTATTATACATTAATTAGTATAATAGTTTAATAATTTTATAATTATGCAATTATTAATAGATTTACGAGAACCTAAAACATTAGTAGATTATATTATTTCTTTAAACGAAACTTCGACTACTAAAATTACGCTAGTCCAAAAAAATTTGACTATTGGTGATTATATTTTTTATGATGAAGTAAATGCCAAAGAACTATTAATTATTGAGAGAAAATCTCTTGCAGATTTAGAAGCATCTATTAAAGATGGACGTTATAGCGAACAATCATTTAGGTTAAATGAATGTAGTTTACATAATCATAATATAATTTATTTATTAGAAGGCGCAATAATTAAATACAATCCAAAATTTAGGAGCACATTATATTCGTCATTGTTTTCTCTCAATTATTATAAGGGATTTTCGGTTATTAATGTTTTAAATCAAACTGAAACAGGAGACATATTAATGGCATTTGCTTCTAAGTTGTTGAGAGAAAATAAACCGGGATTTTATAGCGATTTAAGTAATAACAATTCAAATAATAATATAAGTTATATTAGCACGCTTAAGACAAGTAAAAAATCACATATAAATAGTGACAATATATTTCAACTTATGCTTATGCAAATACCAGGTATTAGTAATGTTTCAGCATTAGCTTTAGCTGAAGAATTTAAAAATATGGAAAATTTATTAAATGCTCTTAAGAGCACTAATGTAGATAAGTTAGAAAATATAAAACTGGCAAGTGGTCGCAAATTAAATAAAAAAATAATTGCTTCATTAAAAGAAAATTTAGTTTAGTTAATTATAAACTATTATTATATACATATAATAATATATATAATATATAACATATGTCACAAGACGATTCTGCTAATTCTGCTAGAATACCAATTAGTTTATTTACAATAAGTGCTATTTTATTAGCAGCAGCAAATAGAACTACTTTAAATGATGAAGTACAAACAGTAAATAGAGTAACATCAAACTTAATAACCCGAGATGGAGCAACATCAAACTTAACACCCCGAGATGAAGCAGCCTTAAAATCAACAGCAATGGGAAATGGAGTAACATCAAACTTAATAACCCGAGATGGAGAAGCAAAAAAGAAGAGAGTAACACTAACAGACTCACCAGACTCACAAGACTCACCAGACTCACCAGACTCACCAGACTCACAAGACTCACAGCCATTTCCATCTATAGACGATACATCTGATAGAAAATTGCAAGAGATATATAATGTTATTAATAAGTCTGATACTTTTGAGAACTTACAACAAAAATTAGAACCATATGGTATAAATATAACATCTAAAAATATTAGTATAAATATAGCATAAGAAAAATAATTAAATATATATTATTGCCAACATAATATTATATATTTATA
>Ga0209107_10000502_pt1 | contig 22790 bp, 17 predicted proteins | sample LakErihyJuly2011_2_FD_187460 | JGI IMG/M metagenome (GOLD analysis project Ga0209107, IMG submission 187460) | Freshwater microbial communities from dead zone in Lake Erie, Canada - CCB hypolimnion July 2011 (SPAdes) (version 2) | ecosystem: Environmental > Aquatic > Freshwater > Lentic >...
CGGCGACGGCGACGCTTCTTGAAGTCCAGGCGCAAGGCACGGAGGTTCTCACCAAGATCTGGCCGGATTGGTGCGAGAAGTGTCCGGTGGGGACCTACAAGCCCGTGACTGGCAACGTTGAATGCACGAATTGTCCGAGCAACAGATTCTCTTCTAGTTTAGCAGCCACTAGCATTAGCACTTGTCTGTCTTGCCCTGCGAATAGCGTAGCAGCCATCGGCAGCGACCAGTGCGCGTGCGACGTGGGCTTCTCCGGACCTGCGAACGCGTGTACTGCTTGTGCCTCGGACACGTTCAAGACGGCAGTCGGCTCGGGTACATGTGCAGTATGTCCTGCCAACAGCGTGATCGCGCTCAACGCGAGCACGTTGGCCATGCCGTGCACGTGCTTGAGCGGATTTGAGCCCCGGTAACTCTGTAGAGATTGTAAATATTGCGTCACATGATATAAACGGTCATGCAAATAAAGTTATGAATCGAATCTACTTCGGTGTGCTGTTCTTCGTTTCGATTTTGCATAACACATCTGCGATCAACTATCAGTGTTCCGTCTGTCCCATAGGCAAGTACAAGTCCGCGACGAGCAACAACGAGTGCGTAAATTGCCCTGCCAACACGTACCAAGACGTGCTCGGGGCCACGTCGGCTACGCACTGCAAGCCATGCCCGTCCAATTCATACGCACCAGCCGGCAGCGGCAGGAACACGGACTGTTTGTGCGGACTTGGATACACCGGGGACGTTGCCAGTTACTCCACGGGGCTGCGGAATGTGAACCTGCAGCGATCTTGCGGCGCCACTCTGACAGACGCGTGCACGGCATTACAGAACAAAGACTCGACTGGACCGTCGAATGCGATCGACACGAATTCAGCGACACAGTCGATGAGTCTCACGCCTTCGGTAGCAGATCCAAATTACTTTACGGGCATGACTACATGGTGGCGGGTCAGGTTCGAACGTCAAGCGATCGTTCAGAACTTGGAAATCTACAATACCGATCCTTTGAAGATGAGCAGCTTCAGCGTCAGAGTCGGAAACATAGAGCCGTCTGCCCAAATGGGACAGAACGCCTTGTGTGTGTCGAATATGGCGTGGCCGGCGGGCGTGTCGCTCGTGCAAGTGACATGCACGCAAGCCCTGCAAGGGCAATATCTGTATATTATCAACGGCGACACGACGAATCTAATTTTGAACAACGTACAAGTCATGGGATACTTGCTCCCTGCCTCGGAGGTCTGTATCGGGTGCATTGCAGGAAAGTACAAGGCGACCAACGGCACTGGCACCTGCACGGACTGCGCAAGCGGCAGCTCGTCAGCGGTGACGGCGGCGACGTCTGCAAGTACGTGTGCGAAGTGTCTCGCCAACTCGTACTCGGGAACAGCGGCGGGTGTCTGCACGCAATGCCCGGCGAATGCAAAGTCCGAGCTCGGAAGTATTTCGGCCGACTATTGCTTGTGCAACGCAGGCTACACTGCCGCTCCAAGTACGACGCAATGCACTCCTTTCCAGACGCTGTATCAGGGCAAGAAACCGTGGGCTCACTACAGCGCTGCAGGATGGAATGCGCAGACCAAGGTGCTGACAGACGAAAGTGGTAATGGTAGAAACACCGTCAATACCGGACAGCAGGGTGGAATTCAGGGCTTGTCGATGAGAGAAGGAGGTGCGACCAACGCAATCCCTTTTCTACGTGGAAGCACGGTAGACAGACTCGACTTTCCGGAGGGCAGTATCCCAGCGGCCTTCACGATCTGCTCTCTGACAAAGTATGCAGGTACTTCTCAGTTTGAGCAGGGCAGGATTTTGACGGCACTGAATAGCGAATGGTGGCACGGTCACTACCAGCTGCAGCGCGGCGTTGCAAAGTACGCGTCGCGGATAATCATGAGCGATGACGGTCTTACCAAGATTGCAGATCCCGTGTGGAACACACCAACGGATGGATTGAGCGTGAACACGAACTGGCTCGTCATGTGCAGCAAAAATGGAGGAGTCATTCCGTATAACGTGCTGGCGGACAGCCAATCGATAGGCACAAGTACGCGATCCGACGGCAACGTATCCGAGTGGTACGGGGCAACGCTCGCAGACAAGACGCAGAACATGATGCGCGACAGAACGAAACAAATGTGCATCAACTGCAACACAAACCAGAGGAGTGCCTGGGATTTGGCACAGCTCCTGATATGGGACTCACATCTCACGGACAACGAAATGCAGACCGTGTCTACAGAACTACAAAAGTTCGTGACTTTGAATACGCAGTGCTCGGTCATACCAGGCGTCGGTTGCGTCGCATGCGCTGCTGGAAAATACAAGCCATCGGATGGAGGCGCGCCATGCACAGATTGCATGTCTGGCAAGTACCGCACTTTCGAGGCAGGAACCATGGAGACGCAGTGCCTCTTGTGTCCGGCCAACACCTTCTCGTTCAGTGCCAGCACTCTACTCACGAACTGCTCTTGCAATGCCGGGTACTCGGGAGCAAGTGACGGAGTCGCATGCGTAGCGTGTCTGGCTGGGAGTTACAAGACCACCGTCGGCATCGGTACGTGCACGAACTGTGCGGTGAACGAGTACTCTACCACAGTGGCACAAGTTGTTTCGACGTGCTCGAGCTGTCCGTCGTTTTCGCAAGCGCCAGCAGGCAGTTCGCAAGCCACCAGTTGCCAGTGCAACGCCGGGTATACGGGTGCGAACGGTCAGGTGTGTCTCGGGTGTGTACAGGGCAGCTACAAGCCTACGGTAGGCCCGAGCACGTGCACCTTGTGTGGAAACAACACATACTCGTCTGTTGTGGCGGCGACATCGAGTGCGGTGTGTACAGCTTGCCAGGGCAACTCGACGTCGCTTATGGGCAGCACGAGACAGTCGGACTGCCACTGCTTGATGGGCTACCTCACCAACAACCTCGGTGCCGCAAACGCAAGCTGCCAGATGTGCTCGGCTGGATCTTACAACTCGCAGCTCGACGCGACCACGTGTTCCAGGTGCGGGGCCGGGTACAAGTCTTCGACTCCAGGCGCAGTGTCAGTCGAGCAGTGCACGGCATGCGGTGTCAATACGTTCTCGGCCGCCGGTGCCGCGCAGTGCGAGATCTGTCCGATCAACACGTTTGCACCAGGACTCAGCGATGAGCTCGGCGACTGCAAGTGTCTGGCCGGGCACTACTCGCAGGTCACGGGACAAGACGGCCTGCCATGCAGCGCGTGCCAGGCCGGCAAGCACAAGGCTCAGACGGGTCCGGTGACATGCACAGATTGCCTCGCGAATCAGTATTCGACTGCAACTGCGGCGACCTCGAATGCCACGTGCATACCATGCACGGCAAACGCAGTCTCGCCGGTTGGCAGCAGCAACTCGACCATGTGTCTGTGCACGACCGGATTCACCGGTTCCAACGCAGTCGGGTGCTCGGGATGCACCGTCGGCAAGTTCAAGCCTACGACCGGCCCCGACGCGTGCACCGACTGCCCCGCGAACACGTACTCTGGTCTAACGGCACAGAAGTCGAACGCGACGTGCACGATGTGCTACGAAAACTCGATTTCTCTGCCCGGCAGCGACACGATCGACGACTGCAGCTGCTCTGCTGGATTCGAGTTCTCTTGAGGGGAAATCTTCAAATTATAAGTATATACGAGTGTATTCAATAAAACATGTTAAGCAGCAAGCTTCTTATGATTGTATTTTGTCAAATGGTGCACGTGAGTATGGGGATGCAGTGTACTCTCTGTGCGCCGGGCAAGTTCAAGAGCCCGGAGATGCTCTTTACCCCCTGCACATTGTGTCCCGAAAACACCTTCTCCGCCTTGCCTGGCGCCGCGCAGTGTACCCGATGCCCGCCGTTTTCGGCGTCGGTGATGGGCAGCTCGCGGTGCACGTTCGAGCCGTGCCGCGGCACCAACTACAGCATGGGCTGCGTCTGTCCGATCGGAACAACCGGCCCGGACGGCGGCCCGTGCGATTCATGCGCTGTAGGCACGTACAAGAACGCCACAGGAGCGGCTCGATGCGACAACTGCAGCAGCACAAAGACCTCCGTCCCTGGCAGCGCATCCTGCTTCTGCAGGGCCAACTATATCACCACAGACTTCGGAGACTGCCTGCCGTGCATGAACGGCATGATTTCGCGCGAGAACAGCGCGACCTGCTTCTGTCCGAACGGCACGTCTCTCGTCGACGGGAGATGTGCGCAGATTTACAGCGAAGGCGTCAGGCTCAGCGGCTTCATCAACTTGGAGACATCGAATATTACAAATACTTCTTCGAATATAGATTCCTTGATACAGCAGATCACGAGCAGCATCGCTTCGCAGTACAACATTTCCGAGAGCTTGGTGCAGGTCATCTTCACTGCCGCTTCGAGGAACCTGCTGCAGCAGTCGGGATACAGAACAGATATCATAATCTTGTCTGAAAATGCAGAAGCGTTTGCCAGTGTCGCCAACAAGACCGTTGATTTGCCAATGCTACAAGATGTGGAGCGCACGACGCTGCCGATCTCGCTCAACGAGGGCACAATCGTCTTGTGCGCCAAGAACGAAATCAGCATCGCCACAGCGTGCGTGTGTGCCGCCGGGTACACGAGAAGCACAGGAAGATGTGTCGGATGCGGACCGGGCAAAGTCAAAGCTGTGGGAGGGGACATGGAATGCGACACCTGCAGAAACAACACGTTCTCGCGGACAGCCGCGACAAAGTGCTCGCTGTGCCCGTTCTCTTCTGTGATGAAGGAAAACCACACGAGCTGCTCGTGCAATACCGCGTTTGTGTTTTTCAACGACACGTGCACGGCCACCGAGTCGGTGTATCTCAACGTCACCGGCGTGCTGCAGCTGCCGGAAGGCGAGTTCAGAGACTTCGAGCTAGAAAAGATACTCTTGGACAGTTTCAGCACGTATCTGAACTTTTCAAGGGAGTTTATTACGATCATCATAATGAAAAAGAATGAAGATGCCAGCAACGGCACGGATATGAATCTGACAACCGTCAGCACACCGGCGGACATGAACGCGAGCACGCCGCCGAGCATAGCCAACACAAGCAACTCGAGCTACAGCCGCCGCAGGTTGCTCTACGATTTGACTGTGGATCGGTTCTTCACTGCCCTGTTCCAGATCGGCCTCAACGACAACCCAACGTACGTAAAGGTCAAGAACTTCATCAACGACACGAAAAATGAAATCCAAAGCATCACAGACGCAAACGGATACCGCATCGTCATGCAAAAAGTGGACCTCACGCCGGGCTACTTCAACGCCGCAGGCACGGCCATCCGCAAATGCGACGACGGCGAGTATCCAGTCGCCGACAGCTTGTCGAAGAAACTCGAGTGCAAGGCTAAGGTTATCATAGAGGTCACCGAGAAGGTCGCGCAAGAGACGTCGGGGTACTGGGCTGCCATGATTTTCGCGGTGCTTGTGCTGGGCGTCTGTGTCTGCATACACTTCTACCGTAAGGGCCAAAACAACCTTCCCATGCAGTATGAGGCAGTACCGTCGGAAAGCGACTTACAGCGCTTCTGCGGCCAGCAATTCAGCGTCACCACGAACAAACTACAAGTCCCGGCCACCGTGGCGATCGAGTACCGCCTGCTTCCGGGACAATCAATATAGCGGCTTCGCGTTCCTTTTGGTCTTGAGCGCTTCCTTGAGCGAGTCGAGGTCGCACACCCACTTGAGCTGATAGTCCCACGGCCTGTGCTTGTAACACAAGGTCACAGTGCACACAAATCCAACATCAGCGTCGAGAACCTCGACGTCCTGCAGGCTGTTTCGCTTCTTGCATAGTAAACACTCTTTTATTTCGCGCGACTCGAATCTTTTTGTGTGTTGACATGACGTGCAGTCATGTCCCGTAGACAGCCACTTGTGCACCATGGTGCAGCAAGGACACCAGAACAGTAGCACGCCGCGGATGTTCAGCAGCACACCGAGCGTGTTGATGGTTATGACGTACGCAGACGAATTGCACCCGGAGCAGAAGACGATGTCGTTGTCTTGGATGCGCATCTTGTCGTCCAACGCGCCGTGCTTCAAGCCACAGCGAATGCAGACCGAACACCGCGTCGTGTATATTGCCTGCAACGAGCTTGATCTGTATATGGACTGCACCGCCTGCATTTGTTTCCTGTACAAGATGGACGGAAGTGGATACACACACACCGATTTCTGAATGGCCGAAATGTACGTCACTTCTTGAAAGCTCCTCTGTGCATGCATGATGTGCAGCAGCAACGGACTGTTTATCTTTGGTATGTTGAACGCAAACCTGAAGTTGTCCGGAATCGTCCCGATGTCATGTGCCGTGTCATCGGTGTTGCGTAGGATGTTCGACGGGTTCATCTTGCACGAGCACATACGGTTGCAGCGCTCGAGCGCGAGCAAGGCCTTCTCGTTCAGCCGCGTGGTGTGGAAGAGGGTGTCGTCATATGCGTGTATGCGGAAGTTGTTGATCAGGCACGCAATCTCGTCGAACTGCAGAGAGTTCCTGCCGTCCACGCTGAATATTCTCTCGAATATGTGGTGCTCCATGCACATGTTATGCCGGATGAAGAAGATGACGTACTCGATCAGGCTTATCCGCAGGATGGCGAGGTGGTGCTTGAAGAAGATGTGCAGGTCTTGGTGCGTAGCGTTGAGCAGGAGCTGGTGGGTGAACATGTGGAACTGCACCCGCATCGTCCAGGGCGGTTTCTTGCTGTTGCGCTGGAGCATGCCCAGGCAACTGGCATACATGATGCGGACGCAATTTTGCAGGTCTTGGAACTTTGTTTCGTGCAGCGGCGGCAAGTTCAAGCGGTTGTGCTTCAGGTACGGCATACTGAAAAAGACTAGTCGCGTGAAGGCGTCCGTCTGCAAGTCGCCCAGGATGATTTGGCGGATGTTCCGGCCGATGTCTACGAGGTGGTGGGCCTTGAAGACATGCTCATCTCGCAGGACAAAGCTGTCCCACTTCAGGGTGCGCAAGATGTCGGCGCTCGTGCACGAAAGATAGTACGGTATGATGTACCTGTCGAGATTGTGGTACTGAATTTCATCGGCATTCGACTTGAGCAGCAGGCCGCGCACGGTACCTAGCAGTTCCGGATCACACGCGGATTCGTCCATGTTGAAAGTAGCCCCTGTTACGATGGACTGTGCATATGCGTAGTTTTTGAACATATGCCGTACTACTTTTCTGGTAACAGGGGCTTCTGAAAATCCTCCATGTACACGTTCCTCTGTTTTATGTAGCGGATTCCGTGATGCGACACGACCGAGTACCGGTTGCGCTGGTGCGCGACGATCGGCATGGGCATGCATTGCACAGGCCCGTTCGGGGGACATATCAGCATCGCGCTCGGGTGGTACTCGCCCGCCTGGTTGCAGATGTTCCCGTACTTCTGAATCACCGTCTTCACGTTGTATCCCTCCTGCAGCAGGTTGTAAAACATGATGTGTGTGCTTTTCCGCATGCACAGCACACACATGCCGTGGTCCTGCGTCTGCAGGTCGGGTAACGTGAACTGCACCGCGACGAATGCGTTTGTCGGGTCGATTTTCATGCATTCGCATTGTGCCTGGAAAATGCACGGCTTCTCCGTGTCATTCCTGCACTCCCGCATGAAGCTTTCTTCGTAGTTGCGCGTGACGATCGGGATTGTTTTCTTGGACGGTGTGGTCGTGCTCTGCAACATTTTTGCGATGCTTATTTTGCTCAGGAGCCAGTGCCAATCGTCCGGCGCGTCGATCAGAGCAGACGGATGCTGTATGTGCCGGGTGACAATTCCCTGCAGGTGTGTGACGTCCACCTGGTCGCTTGGGTTTTTGCAGTGGACCTCGTGCAAGTCATCTTCGATGACCGTCAGGCGCTTCCGCTTGAGTCTGTTCCAAGACGACGGCAGGAGCATTTCCTGTGCTGCGCTAGACGACACTCAAGACTGAAATGATTTTTTTTTGGCGTCTACTAAATGAAATGGTGGTCCATTGCTATAAAACACGCCAGAGCTGACCGCATGCTGCTCATGGGCATATGCAACCCGAGTGGGGAGAAGGACACGTACAATGGATTGTACATGACCGAGAGTGAGCTCGCCCGGGTAGTGTCCGAGAGCAAGATGCGCGACATCCCGGTGAAGACGGAGCACGCCGGATCGGAGGTCGGCCGCGTGCTGACCTCGTTCCTCGATGCCAACGGCAACCTGAACTGCATCATGGAACTCGACAGCTCTACCGTTCCAGCGTGTCTGGCGCAAGGCTTTGTCCGGGACGGCCTGGCGCTGGACCTCTCGCTCGGGTACACGGTGGACATCCAGAACACCGACAACAACCTGCAGGCGATCGAGAAAAGGATCCTCGAGGTGTCTCTCGTGCGCAAAGGTGCGCGCAAGGGGTGCCACATCACCGCGTATCAGGAACAGGGCAGCAACGTCGTCTTCAAGAACCAGGACGCGTGGGTCACATTTGACATGACTTGATTTTTTCCGTAAAGATACCACAAAACTATAAACGAATACGGCATGTCTGGCATGCCGGTGGTCCAGCTTCCCGCAATACGAATGCAGGTGTCTACGCAAGTGAGTGGAAGAAACACGCGCGACATGGCACAAGAAGGCTACATCGACGTCGTCGGCGGCAAGCCCATGACGGTGCTCCTCAACATTTCCGCAGCTTCGATACACCCGACCATGTGTGCAAGTCCCATTGGCCCCGACCAACTCGTGCTGTCGCAAGACGGAGCCATCACGTTTCAGTTTCCCGAGAAGACGTATGAGATCCACGAGAAAGAACATCTCGGCATAGCTGTCACGCTGTACATCAACAAAAGCACGGACAGCATCAATCACTCGGTCGCGAGCATTGCTTACGTCAACTTCGACAGCATCATGTCCGGGTGTTGCCAGTCCGTGCGTTCTACCCTGAATGATGTGCACAAGACCCCCGTGAGCATAATACTTCAGGGTCTCATCACGCCGCAGCAGGCCATGTGGAATCACCAGAACGCGGCGATGCTGCAGGACCTGACGAGCAAGTTCAACGCCATCGGTCGCATCGAAGAGAGGCTGAACTACTTTTCGGACGAGCGAATGAGCGCGCTCAAGAACTTCCTCGACCCGCACAACAAGGACAACGTGCACACGACGCTTGCGATGCCGTCGAACTCAGTCCGCCACGTCATGAACGTCGACGTCGCGGACAACCAGCAGTGCGAGTTCTTCAAGCAGGTGTGCGCCGAAGAGTGTCCAGACTTCCTCCTGAAGTATGCCCCCCTGTCTGCTGCGATGCTCCTGACGACGGCTGTAAAGTTCTTGTCGAAAGATAGTTCTACATCGCCTGTCTCGTACAAGTCCATCGCAGACAGGCTGACCAACATGCATTGGACGGAGCAGGACGCGGAGTTGTGGATGCAGATTTTCTGCAACTGCGTGACGAGCATTGTTCCGGCATGCAACACGTACACGGGCGACGCGTCGTGGCTCGTGAACGCGGACGGCGTGCGCGTCATCCCGAACCTCGTCGGCGAAGAGCAGATGCTGCTCGGGTCGCCGCTCGTGCAGGCCGTGCACGACATCAACACGTGCAAGCATCTCTCTGGCCTCTGCACGGAAATGTTCAGTGCCGGGGACCTGCAGAGGTCCGAGCTGGCCTTCCGGGCCGCACACGAGGCGCGACTCAAAACAAGTGAGTTGTGCAAGAAACAAGACTGCGAGGACTTTGCTGCGGACATGCGCCACTACCTGAGTGCGAGCACGCACGTCTATGTCATGGAGACCACTGCTAAGCAGATGATAGGCACGCCGCTGCTTTGCAGCGACGCGCGTCAGAACTTGATGCACAACACCATACACGACGCACAGCAGGCTCTGCTACTTTGCTGTGCGACGCAAAGACACATACACGATCTGATAAAGTACACGTGCCAGGACTGTGTCTGCATCGCGACTGCGTCGAATCTGACGTCCAAGTACTGCGCATCGATCGAAGAAAAGGCCACTGCGCCGCTCGACAGGGCTCTCTTTCCAAACAGAGACATGTTTATCCTGTCCAGTACGCCCGGTGCGGCTGGCCACTGCTGCAGAATTCGGACGATGTCGACCAAGATGCACACGCTCGAACTGAGAAATGACGTGAAAGTGCACTTACACAGTACTGATGTGTTTTGCATGCAGGAGTCGACATCGTCGACCATCCTGCGCGAGACTACGGAGCCGTCTGAAGTGTTTGACGTAAAAATCCAGGTCGGACTGGGGAACACGCGGCAGCTCAATTCGATGAAGAGGTCTGTGGTGCGGAACGTGACAGGGAGCATCTACAGCGACATGCTTACCAATTCCGGGCTGTCTGCCAACCACGCAGCTGATCGCATGGGGACGAAGGAATTCTACAGAGTCCTAAGTGCCGTAGGCGGACACAGTCTGCTGTCTGCGGAGAAGTCGTATGCGACGCTGCAACCCGCGCAAATGCTCGACAGCATGCTCAGCGGCTGCAGCGAAACGCAGTACTACTTTGGGGCCGAAAACGTGGAAGGCGCGCAGATGATGTCGCTGCAGTTTGAGATGAAGGAGGAAGAAAAGGACCTCGTGCGACTGCTTGCGCGGGCGCATGCGCCGCTGTACACGAAAGCGATGCCACTGATCCTTGCCAGCGGCGACCTCGGCACTTGCTTCTTCCCGAGACTGGACAGTATCTGTAACCACATGCCAGGCAACGCGGAGAGCTGCAACAGTGGCAAGCAACTCTTTATCGTGGCGCAGAAGACCCCGATGTTGTGCATGACGGATGTTCTCAAAAGCAACTCGGTCGACTCACTACTAGACACACAGAAGCAGCACGTGTGCAGCGTGTTGCGACAGACATGCAAAAGTCAATTTGATTTTTATAGCGACCATATCAGCTCGGATATCATGCTGCTGCACACGCACATTAGCATGTAAAAAAGTGCAAAGTACGCATGCGTGCCCTGAAGCTAGGAAAAGCATGCACCAGCATGCGATATCGCGACTCATATCCCTGCGACAGACAGTCAAACAGAGCTCGAGTGCGTGCGCGGAGGAGGTCGTACACCACATCAACGAAATCATGTTTACACTCCTGAAGCAGGAAGTGTTTATGGATTTCATCTCGACTGCCACGGACGAGAACTTGTGCCTGCCGAAACTGATTGCGCTGATGAAGAACGCCGAAGAGATGAGCGACCACAGGATGCGCGACCTGCTGCGCGACGAGTTGCAGTGCATCATGTCCGCGTGCTTGAGCAGTTCGCTGCTCGGTTCGAGCCACGCCCCGCTCCCGTGCAACGGCCTGAGTGCAGACCAGAAATTGCAGCACGTGCGATCAAGTCTTGCCCAGAGCCTGTAGCTCGAGCTTTGACACCGTCAATTGCAACGACTTGAGGAGCACCGTGTACGCCCAGAAAAAGACCTCGCAGTACACGTCATCCTCGCGATTGCACTTGCTGTTGAACGATTCAATCACGGCTTGCAACGTGTCATTTTTTTTCTTTGTTTTCATAAACACACTGATCCTCCTGAGACAAATGCTGTGGAAGTTCTTGACCAGCCAGAAAGTAAAGAGAAAGTACTTGTACTTCATGCCGATCAGAAAGCGTATGTCGTTCGCACTGTCCTTCATGCACAGGCCCGTGTGCACGATCACGCCGTCCACGGCACACACCGCAAAGCCGTGGAAGATCTTCATGTCGAAATTGTCGATCGAAGACAAAATCTCAAACAGGATCTGGCATTTCCCATGCGTCATGCTCAGGTAGCGCCGGACGAGGTCGTTCACAACGTGGTCCAGGCCAGTCAAGATGTCCTTACTCCTCTGCAACTCGAGCGCATGCGCGTTGTTCTCGAGACACTGCTTCTCAAAGTACGCGTCGTACACCGCAGCGTCGCCGACGGTGCGGCAGACGAGCATGTACTGCACCGCCTTGAACGCTTTCACAAACGAGTGCTTCTCGAGTCGATAAGGCGCAGCATCCGCCATGCGAGACGGGACACGACCGGCCGTGCACACATGCCGGTTAACTTTTTTTTACTCGAGCAGACACTTTACGAGGGAGTGCATGACAGCCTCGTACTCGTACGCGTTTTTCTTGCGGAACAGTTCACAGCTTGACGAGATGGTGTAGTTGTACACTCCGATGATGGACTGCCAGCACTGCTCGCGTATGCTCTCGTGCTGCCACGTCGCGACGTACAGCTGCAGCACGAGCGCCCGCGTCAGGTTCGCCCGGGTGGCAGTGTTCACGCCTACCGTGCACTGCGTGCGGAAGTCGAGGAGCGACTTGATGTTGTTGTGGTACACGCGCAGGCTCTTGATCACGAGCAGGACCGCCGTGATATCGATCTGGTGCAGCGTGCCCTCGACGACCTTCTCCACGAGCGCACTGTCGAAGAACTTGAGGTATACCGTCTGCGGTATAGGAATGCATTGCGCCTTCGCAAAGTAGAAGAGCCTTTGTGTGTTGATGCTGGTGGTGACGGAGAATTTCTGCTGCGAGCTCCAATTCTCAAACGTGTGGATGTACTGCACTTGCGAGGACACGTTCGTTTCCGAGATCAGTCTCCTCAGGCTGAACTTTTTCTTGTGGTTCGTCTGCTTGCCTACGTGATCGCGCGCACACACTTCAATGACTTCGCCGATGACCTTGAAAAAGTCCGGCGTCGCGTGGATGTTCTTGAGTATCAACAGCATGCTCTCCGTCTGCGTGTTGGCATGGAGGTGCAAGCTGTTGTCCGTGAAGTGGTGCACCGTGCGCAGACTGCGCAGCTCGATATCGCGCATGTGCTGGTCGTGCTGCAGGATGACCCGCTCCAGGATCTTGGCCGCCGGGATGTTGATCAAGTAAATGCTCATGAATGCCTTGACGATATACTCGAGATTCATGTCCTGCGACAGGACCTGGGCTTCGCGCATGCTGGTGATGAACAGCTGCAAGCGCATGTCGTTCTCGAGCTCCTGCGTGTCGGCCTCGCACAGCGTGTACAGTTTGATGTACTGGAACAGGGCGATCCAGTCGCCTGTGCTGGTCAGGAACGTGTTCTCCGTATGGTCAAAGGACTCGACCGCTTCCAGGTCGAGCAGTATTTTCTCCCTGTGCTCCTCGTGCAGGCTGTCTATGAACTTGCCGACCAGCTGCAGCCGGTCCGGATGCTTCGACATGAGGATGAGTATGACGTGCAAGCTGAAGACGTTGAGCGGGTCGAGATTGAACGTCCTGCACAGCTTGACAAACGCCATGAGACTCTTCTGCTCCATGTACTGCTCGAGCTCCCGCTGCACATGGCGTACCTGTCCTGAGGTCGGTGCACGCTGGCTCCCGATTCGGATCCTGGCGATGTCCAACTCGTCGAGATTAATGTTGAAAACGTCATTCATTCCTATAAATGTGATATCGGAAATAGTGTACACAAAATGCTTGTGTTTTCACGCACAAGGCCGTGCGAAACACATTACAAGTACCGGTACATCCTGCAGCCTCACCAGCCGCCGCCGCAGCAGAATTGTATACTGACGCACAGGGACGTGCTCATCATGCTCGCGCTCGCTGTCGCTGTTTCGACGACGTGCGCCGTGAATATTCTCAGCGGGTGGAACACTGCAACGTCCGTGAATCTATTCCTGCTACAAATGGCGTTCTGTGTGGTTGCCTTTCCGACGCTGACACTCGCCGTCGGGTTGCCGGCCTCGGTTTTCTTCGGGGACTACGTCATCACGACACACATGACTCTACTCGTGCAATGCCTCTTCGGCTTGTTGTGTATAGAGACACTTTTATTGTTTTGGGTTTACATTTAAACAGCAATTAAACAGCAAGTCAAACTAAACCAATACGCCCAGAACATAATTTTTCTAATGTCAACTATTTTATCCATGTCGATCAGCAATGTACTACATGCGATATCCACGAAAACTGACAATCCAACGAGAATCAACTGCACAATAACCAACCCCAACTCTAGTGTCCTTGATTGCAAGTAATACAACACCGTCAGTTGCACCACAGGTATGAAGACAAACGCCTTGGCAAGGAGAAAGGCAACCACGACAAAAATCTGGATCTTGAAAATGCTGTCTTTATAAATGGCCGACACGTCCGCTGGCTTTTCGAAGCTCGCAAGTACACTGGACACACGAATCTGTATTATATCGAGTACTGCGAAAAAGATGATACTGAAAAAAATCAACTGCACATGCACATCCACGATTACACGACCGGTCCTGACCAACGCTAGTATCCAGACCAATGGGAATAGCAACAGCATGAGATAAGAATCGTGAATGTTGCGATACATTGCTGCAAACCTTTTGAAATTTTCTGAATGCGCGATGTATGTGAAACTCTGACTGGGCTTTGTCCAACCAAGGTCGTCCTTAATCAATTGAAAGTCAAAAAATCCAGGAATTCCTACTTGCCTTTTCTCGAAGTTATTTCCGTGTGTCTCTATGCCATACATTCGCTGTGGTATCATACCGTAATTCACTGTAGTAACACCGTCTTGTGGTTGTCCTATCGGCGAATCGTTCTTATCTGTTGCTTGTGGTCTTGGATCTTCGCGGATGGGTTTGTTGTCAGTATTTGTTTCAGTCTTTTCAGGTTCATCCAGGTGATTCAAGCAGATGATAAGAATAGTGACAAGACAGAAAGAAGCTCCAGTGGTGATGGACCCGATGGCATGTTTATTCCTATGATTGTCGTCCACTGCATACAGGTCATTCTGATAATCCAATAAAATGTTAATAAAGAACAGAACAATCGCGAATATGATGGTCAAACTGCGCATCCATGCCGAATGCGATAGGAAATAATTGTTTTCTTTGCCTGTCACGTTCACCTGATTTTCAATCCACGAGAACAAAATGAAAACGATTAGAATAAAGACGATATGTTTGGTGAGGTTAAATATAGACTGTGTCCCGAGAACAGACCACGAGGAATGAACTTGGCCAAGCAATAAATCTGGCGTTCGCATCATTTTGCATTTATCCAAAAGTATAGCTTTGTCACCTGTGAATGGTACGTATGCGGTTGCATTATTGGTTGCAGTGATATTGACAATGCCGTTTGATCTGACACAAATGGACTGCTTCATGCTGTTTGTAAGTTCGGTTGCGTACCCAACAGGCGTTGAATCGCTTGTCAGTCTGACCTGACCGAGAAACGGCCCGTGAAATGCTCCGTGGTTATTGTGCTCGTATGCGTGATATGAAAATTGTTTTACATCCTTGACATACGTTTTTCCACCATTGTAAAGATTTCCAAAGTCTGCAAGCGCGAAAATAAAGATGAACAGAGTGGCAGAGAATTGCAAGTACTGATTGAATGTGAAATGTGTATCCCGGGGAACTGGAAGATTATCCAACTTACGTGCTATAGTCTGCTGATCTATACCAAGCATACAACAAGAACGGTACTCTTTTATATCCACACAAGAGAAAACGTCGCAAAAATATAGTCGTATGTCACGGACAGGGCCACGAGGAAGCAGAAAATCACCGTCTGTGCAAACGTTGACGTGCGAAACACGCTCGCGTTGTCCCGCAGTACGAACACGACGACAAAGCCCGAAGCACTGTCTTCGTGCGACTGTATGGTCACGTCGACTTGCGGGAACTGCTCGTGAATCAGGTCCAGCAGGCGCATGCTGATGCAGCGGTAGTCCTTGAGCACGATGGTGCTGTCGTCCCGCTCGATGAGCTTGCCACCGTACCGGTCGGTGTTGAGGACGACGGATACGGTGGTGCGCAACGACTTGATCGCGTGTCGAGACATGTGCCAATCGGAGCGGTGGTTTAAAATAAAAATATGCAAACTCGCTTATTTAGGCGCGGTACAGCAACGGCATGGCAGCAGCAGCGTCAGCGGCGGCGGTAGCGCAAGGACCGCAGATACTGAACGTGCATGACATACAGCAGGTGCTAACGTATCCAGATGTAAAAAAAAGAAGTAGCGCGATGCGGGTCCTGGACAGCTACGCAGCGACGAGCATCGCGTCGTATGCGTGCATTCGGATGTCAGACATCAACGGAAACCCGAGCGGTTTGTACTGGAAATGTTACGTGGTCGATCCGGCGAAACAAAACGGTCTGCTGATGAATACCACGCACGTGGAGAAGGTCATGACAGACTTGATGACGAAGATGATAGAGAAGCACCAGGAATCGCTGCTTCAAATCAACGACGACGTTACGGTCTGCAAATGGCTGATGAAGTTCAAGGAGAAGTGGGAGGACCAGTATCGCCTGCTGACAGAACGGGTCTACGACATCTCCGAGCACGTGCTGGCAGTGATGCAGGAAGCTGTGCAGAAGACCGACCGGATATTCCAGACGCACGCGCCGAATGTCAGTCCCGACGCCGTGCGCGAGTGGCTGCAAGAATATTACAAAGGGTCACAGCAAGATCAAGCAAAAGTGTTGCCGATCACACAGGCCGTCACGCGCTTCTACTTCCGCAATTCAGAGCTAGCCGAGTACATGTGCGTGATCGCAGGCAAGATATGGAAACTGCAAGAAGTCTGCGACAAACCGGGCGCGTTTCCAAGCACGAAGCAGCAGAACATTCTGCAAAAACAGCAGCAAGACGCGATTTCAAACCTCGTGCTTGCCCTCGGCAAGAGATACATAGAGCTCCCCCCACCGGAGCATCGGGAGCTGTACTGCATGGACCACAAGACATATGGACAGTAGCATGAAAATAAGTAATATCACGTCTTGATAGTATAAACGACGATGACAACGAGCTCATGGCGTCGTCGGGTCCTGGAAATTCGAATGAGGTTTCCGGTCCAAACTCATACGCAAGGACCGCTCGAGATTCAATGGTGGCCAGCGACCCGAGTGGGAATCTGAGCGGCGCAACATACAACTACACAGACTCGCAGCGCCTCCTGGATTCATACGAATCCATCTTCGGCCCTGCCGGTCGTGACATAAAGCAGGACCCGCAGCGGCACAAGCGGCACCAGCGCTGGCACCTGCCGGATAATCTCAAGGGGCGCAACGAGTACCTCACGGACCGCATCGACGGCCTGATCACGGACGCGACGAACAGTCCGTTCACGCGCAACATCTTGCCGTACGTGTACTTGGACTCCCCCGACCAGAAAATCAAGTGGAACGTGTACAGCTTCGACGAGGGCATGGCGTCGCGCGTCCCGTACGAGTCCGCCGCGCGTGTGCTGACACAGAGCAAGACCAGCCACGCTGGGTACGCCGTGCGCCAGGGTCTCGCCATCGTCATGGAGCACAACTTCCTTGCGTCGGCGGCCGGCATGGCGAACTTCCAGAACCAGCTCAAGCAGCTCGTCGGCTCGATTCAGCTGACGAACGACCTCGACGTGCACGTCGCGCTCCTGCAGGCGCAGTCGTACCAGAAGACGATCAACGAAAAGTACTACTCGGAGAACGACAGCCTGTACGACGTTGCGAAGCGGTACGTCGACATGTTTGGCGTGATGCAGAAGATACCGAACGCGCTCGATATTCTGATCGAGGACGCAAAGAACCATCTCAAGACCTGGGGCAGCCAGCCGCCGACGTTTCTGCTCTGTCCGAGCGACCTGACCGCCCAGCTGCAGATGAACCCGGAGCGCACGAATTATATCACCAACGGCCCGGACGGGCTCAAGCGGCTCGCGCAGGGCCCGGACCTCCCGTCGTACCGCGGGCTCAGCATCATCCACTCGCAGAAGTTCTCGCTCGAGCCCGGACGCAAGCCGAGGAACGTGCTCAAGCGCAGGGTGCGCGTGGCGGAGTACTACTGGGTGCCCCTGGCGGACGTGACGTCTTACCAAATCTACAACCAGAAGCGCGATATGTGGGTGACGTTTGACAAGACACACGCGCTGAAAGCATCCGATCCACGCAGTGTTTTCGGAGATATTGAATTACCAGAGAATCTCTTCGGAACGAAAGCAGAACATTACGACGCCCTGGAGCCGCTGTTACGCGACGGGTACTGTCTCCTCATCCGACCCAACATCGAGCACGAGATGTTGACTGTGATCGCGGGAAGAGGCGGTACGCAGGAACTTGGTGCCACGTTTTGGGGGCAGACCGAGCTGGCCTGCTACGACGACGCGCAGCACGGTATATGGGGCATGAGCTACAAGTACCACGAGCGCGCCATCGTGACGAACGAGAGGAATCTGATACGCATGCACGACGTCGCATTCGACGGTTACGGCGGCGGAATGGACACGGACTTTATCAAGTTGAGTGAGTTCGACGCATACACCCGAGAAACATACGATAATCAGCCCAGCTTCAAAGGCAAAAGCGTCGTAGCGTTTCATTTCCCACGGTACCTCCCAAGCAGAAAGCTTACCAATCCGTTTGTAAGCTTGATGATGGACGTGTTTGTGTGCGATGGCCCTCAGCGTGACTCGACGACGCTGACTCCTTCAGAGCTCACGTTCCGACGACACATGTTCGATGCGATGATAAAAACTTTTAAAGATCAGTTTAACAACGATGATTTGAAGAATATTGAGGCGTATACTCGTGACGGGTCAAATCAGGCTGAGTTGAACAATTTGAACGATAAGTTCTTGGAACAAACCAATAAAATGGTTGCGATCATCAAAGGCACACACATTGTGTACAGACAGCAAAGACCATACGAGGATCCGTTGGACGTGCACCGACGAATTCTACAGCACGCGTACAAGGAGACTTATACTGACAAATCCATGAGTGTCGCATCGGCAGATAGGATTATATCATTTCTAGTAGAAAAAAGTACGCAGAAAAGCATAAAGTCTGTTGAATTTCGAGATGCATTCTACGATGTATTGCTGTTGATCATTTTGAACGACACGATAAAAGCCCATCAAGCAGAAGTGTCGAGGCTTACAGGAATGAACCATGGTATCAAGGATCCTACCAATGCAGATAAAACAATAAACATCAGAATGTACATGATGTTCCTGGCACATGGATATGTGCCTGTCGATTGCAGTGACGCGGATTACTTAAACTGGACTACGACCTACGACGGACAAACAAAGAAGATTAATGATCACGCAATAAAATGGCCAACAACAAATGACAAAAATTTCATCAACGGCATCACGAGTAACTTATACTCACAGTCTCGATACTGGCAGGACAAGCGCTATGTCATCCACTGCATGCAGAAACCACCGTTCGAAGTGCCGAATCCGGTGATTTTGCGTACATTCCTGGGACCAATAGACCCACAAAGTGCGTCTGTCGATGCCGACGGGTCGCAGATGCTAGACAACCAAAGACATCACGACTTTGCCTATCATTTACTCAAGTATTATGAGCCAAAAGATGACGATTTTAAAGATCATGACACTGAGATGCAAAAAGTACTGACTAAAATATTCGAGCGCTACCAGAAGAATGCCGAGTACATGTGGGGCACCGTCAACAGCACGCCCGCGTCTGCGTACATGCAAAACAGCACGACCGAGCTCCCCACGCTGGCATACCACGGCAACTTGAACCTGGATAAGCACAAGAAGGGACACGAGGAAATTCGGTGCGTTGGTCATCTGGGCAACAGTTTCCCTGGGTGTGCCAGCATCAGACAAGGCAAGGGCATGATAAACCTATATGAAAGACCACCGACGGCGATACATGTAATTTGAAATGGTTTTCAAAGTTATAAAGCAATTTTATTTCAGGGTGCATGCTACAGCGAAGTGAACCGACAGGGCACAAGACTGATTTCCGGCTAGTCCAGTCATACATACCGTTTGTGGACATGATAGTACGGGCCTTGCTTTTTGCAGCGCTGTGCCTGCAGATCCGCGGCTTCGTGTCTGGACATGTTTTCCTGACACTCATTTTCGTGATCGTTTATGCCGATCTTCTCTCGCACACGTCGGTGCACAGCAGCGCCATCGGCATGCACCTCATTCCAGTTGCGTTCATGCTGTCGACATCGGACCGGGAAAGCATATTCGCGATTCCGGCCAAGATGCACGTTGCGCTCGACACGCTGTGGGCGTGCGTGTGCGTCCTGCACTACGCCTGCAACATGATGCGCGTGTCGTCCTCGTATGTGTGGCTTCGTGTCGTGCTCATCCTGATATCCGTGTTGCTGCACATGCCAAGCACGGCATACGACTTGAAGCCACTTGAAGTTTACATGCGCATTGTTTTGTTTTACGCGTTTTGCTTTGTGCACTACCACGTGTTCTCGGCAAGAGTCTCGTACGACGTGCATACGCACACGCTGCTGGGTCCAAACGTTAATCTGTACATCCTATTCGTGCACCCGTACGTCTTGCTGCTTGCGGTGCTCGGCAAGTGCTGCGTCATTTGCAAGATGCACTTTGAAGATTGCAAGATGTACAAACGAGAGATCTGCCCCGTCAAGACGCCGCCGTCGTTGAGTCCGTCGACCTCCGACCAGGAAATGCACGACCTTATGATGGAATTGCGTGCGGCTCAGAGCAGCAAAGTTTGAGAGTACACACGATTGTGATGTCAATTCGAGAATATATTAAAGAAATGCAACCAATAAACATGTCAAAAAGTGAGAAAAAATACCACGACGGTGTCTTGGGACTAATGCGCGCTACAATAGCCAAAAACCGCGTGCGTCCCGTAGCTAGGAAGCGCATACTCACAGGGCTGCAGTCGAGACTTGAGTCGTCACGCGCCACAGAGCAACAGCAAGTGATGTCCGGATTCAGTCGCATGCAGTGCTGCCGCGACGCGCTCAGTTACCTGGACGAGAACGGGTGGAGGAGGAGCTACCACCAACGGCTGTTCCACGACGATTTCATACGGGCATGCGCGCGCATCTTCTGGAAGAGGGAGGCCCCTGGCAAGTTCTCGCGCGAGCAGTGCGAGATCCTGCGGCGGAACAACTGGAGCCATATCCAGCAGGAAGTGCTGATCAGCACGCCGCGCCGCTTCGGCAAAACGATCAGCGTCAGCATGTTCGGCGCAGCGATGCTGTACAGCGCCCCGGGCGTCGAAATCAGCATCTACGCGACGTGCAAGCGCATCTCGCAGAAGCTGCTGCGCAACGTCGTCAAGTTTTTCGAGCTCATCTGCAAAAACGACATGAAGAGCGCTGGGTTCACAACCGTGCGCAGCAACATGGAGGAGCTCGTTGTCCGGAGCACACAGGATCCGACCGACGTGCGCATCATCAACTCGTATCCGAGCAAGGTAACTTATCTTTCACATACACGCTAGATTTAGACACACACACGCCACCCCGAGCTGAGCAGTGTCCGTGCGGTGCAACTCCCACGCAGCTTTTTTTTTGGATTTTAGGCGTACACACGTGGAAAACACGTGGAGACAAAATGACCGAGCGCAACGAAGTCCACGTGTCACAGCCCGAGTTGATGGGCTCGGTGCGCGACATAATTGCACGTGCAAAGCTTGCTGAAACGTACAAGAGTCTGCAGGCGAAAGGCCAGATTTCGTGGTCCGCGCGGGTCAAGCCTGTCGGAGCCAAGGACCGAGCCATGATTGCCCAAGCCTACAATTCAGCTGTGGTCGGCGAGAAGCTGTCTGCAGAGGATCCTGACAGAGCCTTGATTGCCGAAGCCTACCAGTACTTGCAGGAATCCGGGCAGCTGTCTCTCGACCAGCCGGACGTCATCGTGTGCGTGCAGAGCAGCGATGAAGTGACCGATTTTTTTGTCGCGAATGGAGTCGAGGCATGCAAAGACGACGTGTGCAAGTTCCTTGGAATAGAGAGTGCAGAGGACCTCAAGCTCATCACGGCGAACGATCTTCTCGGATCGAGGTTCTCCAACTGGGCGGACGGAAGCATCACGATCGTGCAGCACAAGAAGCTGATCAAGGCCTTCAGCTAATGCGTCGACGTGTAGAATGGGAACAGCCGGACAAACGAGATGTACGTGACACCAAGTATGAACTTCGCCGAGAAGCTCAAGATGCTGTACATCTCAAAGCCCTTTCGCATCACACGCCGCACGTTTTCCTCCTGCGTCAGGTGAGCATACTTGTCCGACTTCCACGGCAGGATGCCGACTTGGAACGCTTGGTACACGGGGACCACGGCAAAGAGCGTGAAGGAAAAGACCTGGCCTGAGAGTACCACAATCATAGCGTTGCGCCAGGTATCGCTTTGCTCCTGCGCTTCCGCCGACTGCAAGCAGTCTGTGTCCTTGCTCGTGTTGATGAAATGCGAGATCAGCATGTGCCATATCGTCACGTGCAGCGCGCCAGACGCGAGGAACGAGAACCACCACAGGCGGTTGCGCTGGTGCGGCCACGTCTGCGGGCACTTGTCCACGGGCAACGCCGTGACTTCCTGGAAATCGATCGCCTTGGCGTCCGTCTGCTTCTCGTCGAAATCCGCGATCGCGTACTCGACGGCGAATCCGAACTGCACACACGCCGCCTGCGCAACGCTCAGCAGCGTGAGCGTGTTCACGTCGCGCACCATCAGCGCGCTCGCGACGAGAAGCACGGCCATCGGCGACGTGAGCGCGTACTCTAGCCAGCGCCACGAGCACGGCGTCTCGAAAAAGTTGTTGTTGTTCTGATTTGCCTGATATAGACTGACGAGCTGGAAAATAAACGATATTGCAAACATGATGGAGAGATACAAGTATCCGTTCGCCTCGTCCATACCGAAAAACGAAATGACAGTCGGCATCCACGTGAGCGTAAAAATGTCGTCCTGTGGGCTTGTCGAGTTCTCGAATGCTGCGCGCAGCTTGAGCAGGTGCGGTGGACTCGAGCCGTCGACGCACGTGTCCCCGTACGCGTCTTCGAGCTTCGTTATGAACGATGTAGGGTTCGCAACGAGCGCCTTGCTGCGGTCAC